>Ga0209376_1000269_pt1 | contig 58440 bp, 52 predicted proteins | sample GraSoiAngelo_134_FD_185891 | JGI IMG/M metagenome (GOLD analysis project Ga0209376, IMG submission 185891) | Grasslands soil microbial communities from the Angelo Coastal Reserve, California, USA - 14_0929_05_30cm (SPAdes) (version 2) | ecosystem: Environmental > Terrestrial > Soil > Grasslands ...
TGAAGGGGTGCGAGCCCGAACGGTTCGGGGTTGCCGACCGCGGGAGCGAACGCGGGATCCACGCCGTCGATGTCGATCGTGAGATAGATGCGGTCGCGGTTCACGGCCTTGAGCGCGCGGTCCACCCCGGAACCGATGCCCCTCTCATGGACGTCGAAGACGCTCACATACGTCAACCCGAGTCGTTCGAGGTCCTCCCGCTCTTCTCGGCTATACGACCGCACGCCGATGTATACGACGTGCTCGACGCCGATGTGGTCCGCGATCCGACGCGCCGAGCATGCGTGGGACCACTTGTCCGAGAGGTACGAGTCGCGGAAGTCTAGGTGGGCGTCGATTCCGATCACGCCGACGTCCTTCGGGAATGCACGCACGACCGCCGGCGCGAGGCTGTGTTCGCCGCCGATGACGATCGGAATCTTTCCGGCGCCGACGACGTCCGCCGCCATCCGGGTCACGCCGTCGACCATCTCGGTCGAGGCCCCGAAGGTCGGTGTGTTCCCCAGATCCGCCACCGGCACGTCCCGGAGGTCCCGTTGGTGGTCCATCATGTACGTTTCGAAGTTGTACGACGCCTCGCGGATTGCGCTCGGTGCGAAGCGGGAGCCGCCCCGGAACGAGCACGTGCGGTCGTACGGCACCCCGAAGATGGCAATCCGTGCCTCGTCATACTTCGCGCCGGCGTCCGCGAAGCGAGGCGCGGTCATGGGCGAACAGAAATCGCGCCCGCTTATTTGAGGACGACCCCGTTCAATTGGACGAGAACTTGCGGCGGCCGAGCGCTTCCATGTACAGGATCTCCTGACCCGAAGCGAGCTTACCCTGTAAGTCCTCGGGCACGGGGAGCTCGAACGTCGCGTACGTCGCGAGGTCCATCAGCTGCGCGACGTTGCCGTGCGTCGAGAGGATCTGCGCCTTCCGCTTGTCGATGATAGGGACCCGGACCTTGTGCGTGACGGGGTGGACGATCGACCGCTTCTGCCCGTCGAACAGGCCGACCGCCTCGAGCCTTGCTTTCGCTTCGCCGTGTTTGCCCGGCTTCGAAGTTTGGATGGAGATGATGCGGCACGGTTCATCGTCGATCACGATGTAACGGTTCACCTTCAGCTCTCGAATCTCCGCCTGCTCCCATGACATCGGGTTCGCGCGGCGATGTGGCGGGACCCTAAAAACGTTTCCTCAGCGGCGCATCCGTCTCCGGTTCGCACGTTTTTTCGGCGTGATGTCCCGCTTCGGTCGCGTCGGTTTGTCGGCCTTACGCCGATGGATTTCCTCGATGGCGACTTCGAGATTCCGCAGCAAGTCCGGGGCAATCGTGCGTTTGGTATACGCGTCCGCTCGTGCTGCGAGAGAGATCTTCGCGGCGAAGGCGCGGGCGATCGCACCCCGTTGCCACGGAGGAGCTCCGTGGACCCACGGATGTTGGAACAACACGCCATGTTTCGGCGGCCGCGACCCGGTCCGGAGATGGCGGAACAGCGCGCGCTCCGCACCGAGGAGTTGGACCGTGCCGGCGGGTGCGCGCGCCAGCTCTTCGACGCCGCCCGCGAGGGTGACAAGCCGTGCAGCGATGATCGGACCCGCGAGTTCCGAGACGTTCGGCGCGAGGTCGCGGACCGACCGCTCCACGTAGGACTCGACCGCTCTCCGTTGGTCTGCGACGAGCTTCGCGAGACCGGCGAGCGCCTTCAATTCGGCTTCCTCTCGCTCGCCGAGGTCGGCTCCCACACTCTCACGATGGTCGATCGGCATTCGTTCCCGGCGCCCGTGCATCGCCACGAGTTCCACGTACGTGCCGGTATCGAGCACCGGTGCGAGTTCCGGAAAGTGGAGCCCGTACCACTCCCGCAGCCGTTCGACAAGGACGTTCTCTTCGGCCTGGAGTTCGTCGAGTGCGCCGACCGCTTGCCGCAGATGGTCTTCCGGTCCGATCGCCTTGCGCATTCGTTGTTTCGCGAGCTGAACCATCGCCGCGTGCAGTAGATCCCGCCCGTAGCCGAAGTCCTCGGGCTTGAGGAACGGCGGGCGCTCCGACGCCCGATGGCCGCCGGCCCGTTCCAGACGCGGCTCGAAGACGAAGACCTCGTCCGTGAGCGACATGAGGTCCCGCTCCTCATTCAAGACCCTCCAGTCTTCGACTTGGGCGAGGCGGTCCGCGAGGGCATCCGCATCCATCGGGAAGAGCCGCTTCTCGACGACCTTGTCCGCATCGAGCAAGAACGAGCCGAACCACGTCGTCAAGAGGAGCATCGCGCGAGGCGAAACGGGTCGGCCCGTAAAAGCGTATCCGCCTACCGAGACTTGGAGCGCGCCTTCTTCTTCGGTGCGCCGCCGATGGACGACCGGAGCTGGGACGGCTTCAGGATCCCCGTTTCCGTAATGATTCCGGTGATGTACTTCGCCGGCGTGACGTCAAAGGAAGGATTGCGAGCGGGACTTTCCTTCGGCGCGATCGGTTGCCCGTCGAGATGGAGGACCTCTTGCGGCGACCGCTCTTCGATCGGGATCTTGGCGCCCGAGACCAGATCGGCGTCGATCGTACTCATCGGCGCAGCGACGTAGAAGGGGACACCGTTTTCCTTCGCGACCACCGCCTTCGCATACGTCCCGATCTTGTTCGCCGTGTCTCCGTTCACGGCGATCCGGTCCGCGCCAACCAGGACGAGATCGATCTCGCCGTGACCGAGGAAGTGGCCCGCGGCGCCGTCCGTGATGATCGCGTGCTCGATACCGGCTTCCAGGAGCTCCCACGCGGTCAGCCGCGCTCCTTGGAGGCGGGGTCGGGTCTCGTCTACGTAGACGAAGAAGCGTCGCCCGTTCTCCTGGGCGACGCGCATCGGAGCCGTCGCGGTTCCGTAGTCTACCGCGGCCAGGGCTCCGGCGTTACAGTGCGTGAGGATTCGCGTTCCGTTACGAATCAGCTTCGCTCCATGCTCCCCAATCTTTCGGCACTGCTCGATATTGTCCTGTGCGTACCGCTCGGCGACTTGGACGAGATCATCCCCCGCGGACGCCGCCTTCATCATCCAATCGACAGCGAAGAAGAGGTCGTGACCCGTGGGTCTCGTCTTCCGGAGGCGGTCTGCCGCGGCGTTGAGGTCGAGTCCCTGATGGGCCGCCTGCGCCATCCCATATGCGGCCGTGGCCCCGATGGCCGGCGATCCCCGCACGACCATGTCCTCGATTGCGACACCGACATCTTCGTAGGTCTTCGCCTCGTAGACGCGGACCTCGAACGGCAAGTAGCGCTGGTCGATCAACTTCACGATTCCTTCGTCGAACCAGACGGTACGCATCTCCCGCGGGACGCCGTCGATCGTGACGTGCAAGGAATGACTCCTACGGACGCCGCAACGAGGAGAGGAGGCTCGAGAGCCCCGGCCGGCCGAGCTCTCGCTTCATGTCCCGCGTGAGCGAGCCGTAATACGTGAGCTGCTGCTCGACCTTCACCAGCTCGTCGTCCAAGCGACGCCGCTCTTCCTCGACGTTCCTGAGGGCGTCGAGGAGGCGCCTCTCCCGGTGCCGCCAACGCGCGGCCTCTTTGCGGGTCGCTTCCATCGCCCGGCTCATCATCATCGCCCCGGGGCACTCGGCGGAAGGCCCACTCGCACCGGCATCCGGTCCCGCATGTCGGTGAGGAGCCGATTGTACTCGAGGATCTTCTTGCGGACTTCCTCCAGCTCTTTCCGCAACGTGGTCCTCCGTCGATCGAGCTGCCGGAGTCGGTCGCGGAGCCGCTTTCGGCGCTCCCGCCATTTCTTCTGTTCATCCAGAGCTAGGAGCACACTCGAGGGGTCCATCGGAGTGCCCGTCCCACGGGGTCCAGACTATTTAATCGTGATGTGTGCTCACGCCTCTTCCTTCACTTGTGCGCCGGGCAGCACGTACTTGAACAGGTCGAACAGGTTCATCGCCTGGTTCATCAGGTCGCGTGCGATGCCCTCCCCCGCGTCGATGCCGAACACGAGTTCCATGTTGTCGATCTTCCAGACGCTGACGAAACTCGCGACGGTCCGGTGCGTCGCCGCTTCGGTCACGCGGACCTTGCCGATCAGGTTCTCACCGTCGCGGGTCGTCGAGAGGGAAAGCACGTAGCCGCGGCCCTCTAGCTGCTTCTTCGCGATTGTCGACATCTCGGACTTCTCTTCCTTTGCCATCGAGAGCGCCTCCCGCCGGGCCAAACCGGTCAGCGGTAATAAAAGCTGTGAGGCGGGGGCTGGACGCACGCGCAGTTCGATGGAGATTTATACCGTGCGGGCCAATGCGCGCCCCCGCGGGCTCGTGGTCTAGCGGTCATGACATCGCTCTCACACAGCGAAGGTCACCGGTTCGAATCCGGTCGAGCCCACTTCACTCGCTGTCGTCGCGTTGTGCACCTCTAGGTGCCGTGAACCTATACAGCCGCGATGGGCGGAACTCCCTCCGAACCAAACGACTTTCGGGCGACGAGGTAGAGATATGGGATCTGCGACAGCGACCCCACTACCGTGGCGGCCGCCAGCCCGGTGATTCCACCCCAGACCAGGAGGACGTATCCGAGCCCGAGCGTTACCGTGCTCGAGATGGTGGCGGAGACGATGAGCGGTCGCGTCTGTTTCCGGATCAGAACGCGAGTCCCAAGGAGGTTGTTCACCAACCCCGTGACCGACCCGAAGATGAGAATCCGGAGAGGTCCGATCGATCCTTCAACGTAGGCAGAATTAGTCCCCGCAAAGAGGCCTAGGGCGAAACGGCCGAATACCCACAGTCCGGCGATTGCGGGGAGCAGGATCGCGAGGGTCAGAACGATCGCGTGGCGTTCTGCCATGTGGCGACTCGCCGACGTGGCGTCCTTCTGGGATGCCTCTGCATAAAACGACGCGAAGGCGGCGTTCGGGATCACGCCTAGCAGCCCTGCCACCACCGCCGCGACTTGGAAGTACGCCGCTTGAACTGGCCCTGACGATCTGCCCAGGACGGCGAAGATAAGCGGAATCAGAAGTAGCGTGTCGGCTGCGCCGATCGTGCCCGCGAGATAATTTGCCGTGCTGAATCGGAACATCGGGCGGATGTGGGTCAGGTCGAGGCTCGGCTTCGGCCGGTAGCCTCGCAAGACCCGGGGCATGAGGATCCCGCCCTCGACCGCAACGCCGATGCCGAACGGAAGGGAGATTGCGATGAAGATATCGAGCCGGCCACCCGTCACGGCGAAGAAGAGTAACAGAAGCGCGATCGGAATCTTGAGGACAGAGGCGACGACGGTCCGGAAGAGAATGAGGTCGGCTCGGCGCATCGCGAGACCCGACTGATCTAGGATCGGAGCGAACGTGATCGAGAGCGTCGTTACGACGATAACGATCCAATAGACGGGGCTGCTCAAAATGAAGTCGAGCGAAGGAAGCCAAAATCCGATCCCGGCGATGAATGCGACGGTGAGGGGGATGGCGGTGAGTCCCGTGAGGGTTAAGCAGGTGTTGATCATCGCCGCTTTGTTCTCGGCTTCGGGAAGGAACCGAACGAGGGCGACACTGAGGCCGAGGAGGGCGAGCGTCGCGAGGAACGAGATTGTGTTGAAAAGCCCTTGCGCGTATCCGAGATCGCTGACGGCGTAGAAGCGCGCGATGATGAGATAGAAGACAAAGCCCGACGCGCCGCCAACGATACTGGAAGACATGATGAGGATCGCGTTGCGGTAGAGCGGGGCGGTCGCGAGGCCCCAGCTCTGCGTCAGAAGCTGTTGCACACGCCCTCGAATCTCCTCCAATACCGGGCCCCCGGATGAGCCGTAATTTCGCGGGGCGAGGGCTGTACGAAGGATAAAGCTCGCGGAGCCCCCAGGCCGATTCATCCCGACCGCGTACGGTTCCCCGGGACGCAGCCGAGCGGTGATGGTCCACGATCACGGATGCGCCGACGTCGCTGTGAGTGCTGCGACGAGTACGGCGACGAGCGCGAGTCCGCCGAGTGGGATCAGCGCGATCCACCGCGGCTCGTATCGCAGGTGCATATAGTACGCCACGACAAGGCTTGCCTTGATCGTCGCGAGGACCACCAGGATTGTGATGGTCTCGAGGTGCGGAATCCCGAGGCTGTAGACGTTCAGTTCCGCGAGGGTCACCACCGCAAGGACGGCGAAGACGACCACATAGGGGCGCTTCCTCGCCTCCTCGTGAGGCCTTGCCGTTTCCGTTGCCGCGGCGGTTGCCATCGGTCACCTCAGATCAGATACACGATCGTAAAGAGGAAGATCCAGACCACGTCGACGAAGTGCCAGTACAGTCCGACGAGCTCGACCGCTTCATGGTTCTCCTTCGTGAACCCGCCCTTGAACGCCTTGCGGGTGATGTATGCCATCGCGAGCACTCCCGCGGTCACGTGGGATCCATGGACTCCGGTCTGCGCGAAGAACGTCGGACCGTAGAGCGGATTCACGCCAAACGGGGCGCTCTTGAACGTGAGGCCCTCGCCGAAGTACAATTTCTGGTACTCGAACGCCTGGATGCTCAGGAAGGTAATGCCGAGCAGCAAGGTGGCCAGCAGGAAGATGCGCAGCTTTCTCTGATCCCCCCGCTCCACGGCGGCGAGTGCCTCGACCATCGTGAGGCTGCTGCAGATCAGGATGAACGTGTTCAGGCCAGTCAAGGGCACGTTGAGGATTTGCCCGGGGAGGGCCCACGGTCCGCGGAACGCGTCCCCGAGCGTCGTCGTCCGGAGTCGCAACGTCCAGGACGTCCCGATGACGGCGGAGAAGAGCATGATTTCGGTCGCGAGGAACAGCCAGATCCCGAGCTTCCGTGCGCTCACCCGCGGGAATCTCGATTCGACCGCGGCCGCGAGCCCGTAAAACGCGCTCGAGGGCTGCTGCATGTCTTGATGAATCCAACCGCCCGCGCCGCCGGCAAAGATGACGACTCCCGCGAGAAGCATCGGGATGCTCACGGTCACGATTCCGACGTACCCGACGCCCATGCCCACCGCGATGATGACGGGCCACGGGCTGCCGTGGTGCTCCTCCTCTTCGTGGCCCGCAGGCTCCGGGTGTGCCATTGACTACTCGGACCGGCGCACTGCATCAATCGGGCTCGTATAACATCTTCGGTTTTTCGCGCCGAATCAGTTTGGTCGGAAGACCCATGGGTCATGGGCGAGGGTCAGGAAGAGGTCGCGGGATTTCGACCACTGGATGAGCCAGTTCGGCACAGGGATCCGTGGCCCTTCGGGACGAACTCGCATGAGGACAACGTGACGTCCTTGAGGGATAAAGCCATCGACGTTCGTGCTGATTCCAATTCTCGGCACATAGAACGCAGCGCAACCCCGGACGTGATAATTGCGCGCGACGCTCTCGCACGGCAACGAAATCAGAAGATACGGACGTTGGTCAATCGGAGTTCGGAGTCGACCTCGGCGGACCGGTCGATGGAATTCTGCGCTCGACTCGCTTTGCGAAATGACGCTCGAAGAAGCGAATCCACGGCGTCGTCACGACGAAACTGCTTATACCCGCGCTCCGAATGAGGAGCCGCCCGGGTTTCCCATGCCGACGGTCCGACACATGAAGGCAAAGCTCGCCCTCATGGGGGAGGGCGGCGTCGGCAAGACCTCGTTGATCCGGAGGTTCGTCCTCAACGAATACCAGGACACATACCTCCATACGGTCGGGACGCGGGTGAGCAAGGTCGAGCTCACGGTCCCGCACGGCGCGGACACCGAGGTCCAGATGGACATGTCGATTTTCGACATCATGGGCCAACGGGGATTCAAGGATCTCGTCCGGGAGACGTACTACCATGGATCTCAGGCGCTGATGGGTGTGTGCGACCTCACGCGGAAGGACAGCCTGTACGCGCTGAACGAATGGATTCCCTCCGCGCTCGAGATCGCTGGCGACGTCCCAGTTTACCTGGTCGTGAACAAGAAAGACCTCGAGGAACGCCGGGCGATCACCGAGGACGAGATTCGCCATGTCGCCGAAGCGTTCGCCGCCCCGATCGTGTACACCTCGGCGCGGACCGGGACCTTCGTGGACGACGCATTCAACGCGCTGGCGATCGAGATCGTCGACCGCGCGTTCCGACAGGACGCGGCCCGAGCGGTCGAACGAGGCCTTCGAGACAAGGTCCTGGAGCTCCTCGACAAACGCGGGTCGATCGGGCTGAAGAAAAACCAACTCTTCGAAATCCTTCGGGGAGTGAACTTCGACGACCTGCAAGGTGAGCTCGCGCGCCTCGAGGGGGAAGGCCTCGTGACGCTGCTCTGGCACGGCACCTCGGACTTCACCGCGGTGATTACGGCACGAGGGACCGCGGCGATCAAGCGCAGGTCGGCGTGGGACGAGGAGTGAGCACGCCGCTCGACGGGGTGAGCCGACGAAGAAAGTCCGGCTTGAGAGAATCTTGGAGTCTCTCGACCGGCTCCCCCGCCCGGTGGCGTCGACGGAGCAGTATCTGACGCCGGCCGGAATCGCGGCCGAGGTTGGTTACCTCGCCTATGCGAAGGGCGATGTCGACGGTCGGTCCGCGGTCGACCTCGGATGCGGGAACGGGGTCTTGGCGATCGCCGCGAAACTCCTCGGCGCCGATCGCGTGGTGGGCGTGGATTCGGATTCCGCAGCCCTTGAAGTCGCACGCCGGAACGCGGCACGCGCCCACGTCGACGTCGAGTGGCGCCTCGCCGATGTCCGGGCCCTTCATGAGACCTTCGAGACGATCTTCATGAATCCTCCGTTCGGTTCGCAGACGCGTCACGCGGATCGTCCGTTCTTGGATGCCGCGCTCGCCTGGGGCCGCATCGTCTATACGTTCCTGAACAAGAACGCGGAAGCCTACGTGCGACGTCGCATCGAGTCCGCTTCCGGCAGGATTACGGACCGGCTCGCATACGCCTTTCCGATTCCCCGAACCTTCGACTTCCATCGACAGGACCTCCGCCGGATTGACGTCGTCCTCTACCGATTTGAAGTGGCGAAGGGATAAATACCGACGGCTCTACTCCGTGCGACTTGAAGGAGTCGATGGACCGAATGGAACCGAAGATGGTCCTCCCGGGCGATGAGATCGCCGTCGCAGAGGAATTCGAGCCCGGCGACGGGACGTACGAGCGGAACGGCCTCGTGTTCGCGGCGACGCCCGGGGTCCTCTTCCTAGACCCCGAGAATCGCGTGGCTCGGGTGCGGGCGTTCAACCCGCCGGCGGAGCTAAAGATCGGGGACATCGTCTATGGCGTGGTGGATGACATCCGAGGCATGATGGCGACGGCCACGATCCTCGCGATCCACGGACGGACGCGGCAGATTAGCGGCGAGTCGGAGGGCACGATCCATATTTCCAACGTCTCGGAAGAGTATACCGAGGACATTCACGACATGTACCGCCTCGGGGACATCATCCGCGCCAAGGTGATCCAAGTCAAACCCTCCGTCCAGCTCACGACGGCGGAGAGGAATCTTGGGGTCGTGAAAGCCCTCTGTTCCATCTGCCGCGGACCCCTCGAGCTTCGTGGTCGAGAACTCTATTGCCCGCGAGACGAGCGAACGGAACGGAGGAAGCTCGCCGCCGACTACGCGGACCTCAGGCTCTTCGTGCCCGCGACCGAACTCGGCGGCGGCAAGGTCGAAGAGAAGCATCGGGAGCCTCGGGGCGAGGGTCACGATCGCGGCGGACGAGACCGGGATCGGGGCGGTGGGCGCGATCGATATCGAGAGCGGGGCGGGGGTCGCGGTCGCGACGGACGGGGTCCCGGCGGCCGCGGCGGAAGGGATCGAGACCGCGGAAGACGGCGGTGAATCGCCGCCAATGCGGTGACCGTTCCGTTCCGAGAATTAGCAACAAGAATCGAAGGCAAAAAGATAAGAACCTACCCTGTGATAGTACGGGTTAGAGGTCCTGATGCCTGCTTCCAACGAGGAAGTGATGAAGGAGCTGGCACGCCTCCGGACGGAAATTCAACAGCTCCGCGAGGTCGTGAGTGCCCTCTTCAACGCGGTCTTCGAGGAAGGGGACGAAGACTGGGATTCGGTCCCGGAAAAGGACGAATTCAACCTCTACAACTAGGCCGTCGGCTCCTCGGAACGGCGAATTTTCGTATCGACCGGCACATCGGCGGTCTTCTCATGGGCTCGGCAATCAGACCATCTGGCTCAACTGGCGCAACCGCTCCATCGCCCCGCGACAGAATGCGCCCAGATCTCGCAAGGCGACGAGGACCACGATTGCGAGGACAAAGCCGAGATCCAGAACCCCGGATCGGACGAACGAGAGCAGGCTCACAACGACCAGAATGAGCACGAGGACCGTCAAAATCGTGAAGTCCCTCGTGAGCCGGACAAGAGCGTTCTCCATTGTGAGCCATGCAGACGGCGCCGTGGACACCATCGAATCCATGAGATTCCCCTCCGCGAATTGGCACGTATGGTGAAGAGCCTTCTGCCTCACCGCCAGCGACGCGTTGGCGACAAACAGGTCATCATGGCATCGGGGGCGAAAGGCCATAAGGCGCTCATCCTTTCGCGGATCGTGCGGCCGCCGAATCGGTATCGTCGACAGGAGGTTCTCCCGGAGATTGGCGCGAAAGGCCAGAGCCAGCTGACTCGTTCCCGGGCCGTGGTGGTCGGCCTCGGCGCCCTCGGGAGCATCTCCTCCGACCTTCTTGTCCGAGCGGGCGTCGGGCATCTCCGGCTCGTCGATCGAGATGTCGTCGAGCTCACGAATCTGCAGCGTCAGTCGCTCTTCGCCGAATCGGACCTGGACCGGCCGAAGGCGGATGCCGCCGCGGAGCGCCTCCGCTCCGTAAACTCGGAAATCGAAATCGAATCGCTCTCGAAGGACGTCCACTCGGTGACGGTCCGAGAGATCCTGCGCGACACGGACGTCGTCGTCGACGGGACGGATAACCTCGAGACCCGGTTCTTGCTCAACGAGGCCGCGATCGAGTCGGGCGTCCCGTTCGTGTACGGTGGGGCGATCGCGACCTACGGGATGGCCTTCGCGATTCGCACACCGACCACCGCGTGCTTCCGTTGTTTCAACCCGAAGGCCCCGCCGCCGGGGAGTCTGCCCACGTGCGAGACCGCGGGAATCTTCAACGCCGCCTCGGCCATGGTCGGGGCGATTCAGGCGGGCGAGGCCCTCCGGCTTCTCCTCGGAGGGACTCCGTCCGGTGCCCTATTCGTGGTCGACGGATGGCGCCCGGACATTCAGAGAATCCAGATCGCGCGCCGCTCCGATTGCCCGACGTGCGTCCTCGGGGAACGGGAATATCTCGGCGCGAAGCGGGCCCAAGTTTTGGCCTCCCTGTGCGGGAGCGATACGATTTCCCTCGATCCGGTCCATCGCGGCTCGATTGATATGGACGCCGTCGAGGGTCGGCTGGCGGCCCTCGGGTCGACGCGCCGAGCGGGCGGCGTCCTCGTCGCAGATGTCGAGGGCCACCGCCTGACGATCTTCCCCGACGGCCGCGCGCTGATCCGCGGCGTCAAAGATGAGGCTGATGCGCGCGGGGTCTATGCGAAGTACGTGGGGATTTGACGTGGCCCGCGGGGGTGTGCTCCTGCTAAGCGGCGGATTCGACAGCCCCGTCGCGGGCTACCTCATGGTCCGCCAAGGGCTTGGTCTCTCCGCGGCCCATTTCTCTCTTGAGCCAATCACGGACGACGCCGCCGCGATCAAGGCGCGGACGCTCTGCGGGGTCCTCGGGATCCCGTCCCTGCATACGATCCGAGTCGGCGAGGCCTTCGCTGAAGTCGCTCACGCCGCGAACCGGCGGTTCTACTTCGTCCTGACCAAACGCCTGATGGTCCGTCTGGCCGACGCGATCGCGGACCGGGAAGCCGCGGATGTGCTCGTGACCGGCGAGAACCTCGGCCAGGTGTCCAGCCAGACGGTCGCGAGTCTTCGAGCGATCGACGCGGTTGCCCGCCACCCGGTCCTCCGGCCCCTCATTGGATTCAACAAACAAGAAATCGTGGACCGGGCGAAGGCCATCGGCACGTATGAGGTGTCGAAGGGGCCGGAGATCTGCGATCTCCTCGGGCCACCACGGCCCTCGACCCACGCGCGCTTGGATCAGATTCTCACGGAGGAGACGAAGCTCGACCTGCCGGGGCTCGTGTCGTCCTGTCTTTCGAGGCTCGTGTCGGAAAAGTTCAAGTCCAACGGTCCTGCTGCACGGGTTCCTTCGAGTCCCGGGACACTGGCATGAGCTACTACCTCTTGAAACCCTGTCGCACCGCAACCGCGTTCATCTCGACATTGAAGAAGCCGTGGCGGGTGGACCTGACGGAGGCCGCCGATCGCCTGCGGAGCCGCGGCTGGCGGGTCAGCGACGTGAAGGTCATGCTCATCCTCGAAGGCGAGCCGGAACTCACCTTGTACGAGAGCGGCAAGATCCTCGTGAAGACGGACGACGAGCGGCTAGCGCGAGAAGCGATCGACCGCGTCTACGGAGCGATCGGCCCCCTCGCGCCATTCGCCGTCGCGTGACGCTCTCGTTATCGGGCGCGGGAAGTCCCGAGAGTCTATATACCCCTCCCCACGAATGATAGTCGGGGAGGAGGATCCGACGAGGCCGCGCACCGTGTTCGCCATGGCGGTCACCGGCTTGCTTCTCATCGCCGGACTCGCGTTCTTGGGTTCCGTGACGTCGGGTACGCTCTCCGTGTACGTTCGCGATGCCCCGGCCGAGTGGAAGCAGTTGAACGTCGTGTTCTCCGACATCCAGGTCCATCGCGCGAACGCAGGGAACGACAGCGGTTGGATCCACCTCCCTCTGTCCTCGCCGAACATCGATTTCGTGGCCCTCGGGAATCTCCCGAAGCTCCTGGCGCTGGACCGCGCGCCCGCCGGGAAGTATACGCAGCTCCGCCTCGTCGTGAATTCGGTGGATGGCGTCCGGAACGACGGCACCCACGTCACCTTCCTCATTCCGAGTGGCGAGCTCAAGACGACCACCCCGTTCGACGTTCCCGGCAGCGGAGCCGTGAGCGTCACACTGGAGTTCGACCTCGCGAGCTCGATTCATCCGGCCGGAGGAGCGTGGATCTTCCGCCCGGTCCTCGGCTCGATTCAGATCAGTTGATCATGCGCCGACCGAACGAGGCCCGCAATCACCCACGGAAGGCAATGAGGACGAGATCCACGATGAACAATAGGACGACGAGGAACTCGAGGATGAGGAGCCGGCGGGCCTCGAGCTCGGCCTCCGCGATTTCGTAAATCTCGCTGAGGTCTTTCATCTTCTCCTCCACGTTCCGTCGCCACGAATCGAGCTCGAACTTCTTCGCGCACGCCCGGTAGACCTTGCCGAGGAACCAGTCTCCCCAGAGCTTCGAGATGTTGTCGACCTGAAACGATGCCTCGGCGAGGTCCATGCGGACTTCCGCCAGCTCTTTGACGGTGTCGTGTCCGCTTCGCAGCAGCGAACTACGCGCGAATAGGTCTTCAAGGTCGTCGTACGCTTTGTCAACGACCTTGTCCAGGAAGGCATCGTAGGTACGCAGTTCGAGGAGCTGAAGGTTCGCGAGTTCGAAAACGGTGAGCGTATCTTCGTACGATGCGCTCGGCTCGATCACCAGGGCCGCATCCCAGTCGAGGACGACGAGGTCGTCCTGGTAATAGGAGAACCAGTTGCGCCATGTGTCGTCGACCTCTTCGTCGCTGATCGCGTCCGGCCGCGGATCGTTCGCGAGGAGGGCCGTGACCTCGCGACGCCAAGCGGTCGTGAAGACCCGTACGGGCGTCTCGGTGACGGAGACGCAGTAGACCGTGTACGGCTCGGGGTCCACGTGGACCTCGTAGGAATCGTGGAGAAACGGGACCAAATCCTCGATGATACGAGCGACGAGGCGCCCGCAATACACATCGAGGCTCTCCTCCTTGTCCGCAGCTCGGATTCGGAGGCCCGCGAACGGACGCAGGTCCCGGAGGACGCTCGCCTCGAACGGCGTGCGGACGACGACCGCGAGGGCGCCGACCCCGTAGAGCTTCACCGCAATGGAGACGACCATCGATCCAAGGTTCGTTTCGAGGGTCCGCTGGTCCACGTAAACGAGGAGGGGTGCGGCGAACCGGGCGTACTTGGGTGTGGCTCGCTCGGAAAGCATTCGGCCGGCGAGGAAGGGCATGTCCACCGTCCCCTGAATCTCGTCGAGGTCGACGGAGGCGCCCAGGTCAAAGAGCCGGTAAAAGACGACCTCCCCCTTCATGCGGCCCGCGCAAGTTGGCGGCGGGCTTAAGGGCTCCGGTGGACGCGCTACTCCCCGTACCGTCGCTGCCGCATCTGGTACGACCGGAGTGCGCGGAGGAAATCGATCTTGCGGAAACCGGGCCAGTAGACGTCGACGAAATACAGTTCGGAATAGGCGAGTTGCCACAGTAGGAAGTTCGAGATTCGCTCCTCGCCGCTCGTGCGCAAGACCAGATCCGGGTCCGGCAGGTCCGCGGTGTAGAGGCGCTTCGAGAAGAACTTCTCGTCGATGTCGTGCGCGTCCACCTTACCGGCCTGGGCGTCGCGCACGACGTCCCGAATCGCTTGGAGGATTTCCTCCCGTCCCCCATACGCGACCGCGAGGTTGAAGCGATAACTGTCATACTCTTTCGTCCGCGCTTCCGCATACTCGATCGCTTCGATGACCTCGGCGGGGAGCAGATCGCGGTCCCCGAACACGTTGATGCGAATCTTGTGCCGGTGCACGCGGTCGTCGTCGCCGACCTTTCGGAAGTTCTCCGCGAAGAGGTGCATGAGGTGCTGAATCTCCTCGCTCGGTCGCCGCAGATTCTCGGTGGAGAACGCGTACACGGTGAGGATGCGGACGCCGACCTCGAGGCACCACTCGAGGACCTCCTCGAGTTTGTCCCGGCCTTTCACATGCCCGTCGAGGACGTTGCCGAGGCCGATCTCCCGAGCGAACCGGCGGTTCCCATCCATGATGATGGCGACGTGATGCGGGATCGCGGCTTGCCGGACTTGGTGGAGGAGCCGACGCTCGTACGCTTGATAGGCGGCGTCGCTGATGATCTTCGAGATGTCCGTCGGCATCGACGGACGCTCACGAGTGGGGCCGACCTATTTATCCATTCGCGGCTTTCTCACCGGGAGTGACGGCTCGCCGATTCGCCCGATGGTCCGGACCGTCGTACGATCGGTCCGGCCGACTCACCCGCAAACCTTTAAGTATCGTCCTCAATTGGTCCAACCAATTCTTTCATCCGACAGCGTGGTTTAGTGGCCTTATCGATGAAATTGAGTGAGTATCAGGACCTTTACCGGAGGCTTTCGACCGCGGAGGACATCGATTTCCTGGCCGAGAATTTCGGACACGACAAGGAGCTCCTCCTGGTCATCTACACGCAGCGGGTCGTGCGCGAGACGACGAAGAAGTTCTATCGGGTGAAGGCGCAAGCTCGCCGCCTCGCGTTCATGTGGCAGAACGGGTCCAGCCTGCTGGAGATCGCCCGCAAGTTCGAGTTCCCCGCGATCTTGACAGCCCTCATGGTCCTCGAGCAGCGGAAGATCTCTCGGAAACAATTCTGGAAGATGATCAACGATCTCGACAGCGTGAAGGACCGGCGCCTGCGGCGAGAACTCGCGGAGGTGAACCGCGCGGACATCGTGTATTCCCCGGAGGGCAGCGCGCGCCAGTACGCCCGCGGGCGGTGGGGAGAGGCGAAGCTCCATACGTGGCTCGACGCCCGCAGCCTCCAGTACGAGACGGAGAAAGATCTCCGGGCGAAGTACGACAAGACGCCGGACATTCTGCTGCACAAGCCGATCGAAATGAATGGCTCGCGGAAGTACTGGATCGAGTCCAAGGCGACCTTCGGTGACCCGTACGAAATCCGACGCCACCTGCGGAAGCAGCTTCAGCCGTACAGCGACATGTTCGGCGACGGCGCCGTCGTGTACTGGTTCGGACATGTGGACGACCAGAAATACGAACTGCCCGAGGGCGTCGACATCGTCAGCCCGACCTTCTTCGAGACACCGCCCCTCCCGTTCCCGTATGTGCCCGTGGGCGAGGCTCAAGTCAAGGAACCGGCCATCGAATCGAACGGTTTCGCCCTTCGAGAATAGCGCGGTCGGAAACGTTTAAGTCCTCCCTCCCCTTGGTCACGAGAGTTGGCTGAACAAGAAGAGGTTGTCCGCGTCCGCATGCCCCGGGGGAAAGACGGGGAGATCCTCGGGATCGCGGACCAACTTCTAGGGGCCTCGCGGATTCGCGTGATGTGCCAGGACGGGAAAAGCCGCCTTGGTCGCATCCCGGGGAAGCTCAAGAAGCGCATGTGGATTCGCGAAGGCGACCTCCTCGTCGTGAAGGTCTGGCAGTTCCAAGACGAGAAGTGCGACATCAAACACCGGTACACAAAGACCGAGTCCACCTACATGAGCCGCCGCGGCCTGATCCCGAAATCGATCAACATCTTCTGACGACCCACAAAGCTCTTAGTCGAGCGGAATGTTCGTTTCTCCGCATGGTTGATGAGCGCCGTCTCCGCATCTTGGAGACCCAGGTCGATGCCCTCCTGACGAAGGAGAAGGATTCGGAGACCCGCAAGACGTACGACGAGGTCTTCGACCACGCGGCCCTCCTGACGATCGCGGACCTGATCACGGACGGGGTCCTCTCGACCCTGGACTATCCGGTGAGCACCGGGAAAGAAGCGAACGTCTTCCACGCGACCGGCCCCGACGGTCGCGCGAAGGCGGTGAAGATCTACCGCATTGCGAACGCGACATTCCGGAACATCGCCGTGTACATCGACGGGGACCCGCGCTTCAAGAGGGTGAAGCGGGCGACCCGTCCTACCCTTTTGGCGTGGGCGCAGAAGGAGTACAAGAACCTCGTCCGAATGGAGGACGCCGGCGCTCGCGTGCCGACCCCGGAGCGGGTCCATAACAACATCCTCGTCATGGAGTACATCGGCGACGAGACCCGGCCCGCGCCCGCCCTTCGGGAAATCGCGCTGGAAGATCCCGCCGCGGTGTACGCCGACGTCGTGACGAACCTGCGGGCAATCCGGAAAGCCGAACTGGTCCACGCAGATATGAGCGAGTACAATCTGCTGTGGTGGAGTGGACGGGTCGTCGTGATTGATGTCGGGCAGGCCGTCCCCTTGGACCATCCCCGGGCCGCGGAGTGGTTCAAGCGCGACGTGGGGAACATCGCGCGGTTTTTCCGGCGCCTCCGGGTCGACGTCACGCCGGCCGGCCTTGAGCGGGCGATCTTGGAGGGATGAGATGCTCTACGCTCGGATTTCCGCGGAGCGGATCGGCGTCTTGATCGGCCCGGAGGGGACAACGAAAGAACGCTTGCAGCACGCGACGGGGACGCGGATTTCGGTAGACTCGGCGTCGGGCGAGGTCACGATTGACGAGGCGGACGCTCAGGATCCGGTCTTGGCCCTCAAGGCGAGGGACGTCGTCCAAGCAATGGCCCGCGGCTTCTCGGAGGATCGGGCTTTCCGTCTCTTGGACGAGGACGCATACTTCGAGGTCCTCGATATCAAAGACTTTGCGCACTCGAAGAACCGCGTCGCTCAAATCCGGGCGCGGCTCATCGGCACCCGGGGGAAGACGCGCCGGCTGATCGAGGAGCTGACCGGAGTCGAGGTCAGCGTGTGGGGCCACACGGTGGCCTTAATCGGCGGGACGTTCGAGATGGCCATCGCCCGTGAGGCCGTATTCATGCTGCTCCGGGGCAGCGAGCACAAGACCGTGTATCGGTTCCTCGAACGAAAGCGGGCGGACATCAAAGTGTATCAGATGGGGTTCTGAAACGTCCTCCGACACGATGCGCCGTTCGCACGCGACGTGGCTCCGAACATTGTTATATGAGCTCCAGACTACCATTATGGGGATCCGTCCTGACGAAGCATGTCTACGCGTTCGAGGAGGGGAACGCCTCCATGCGGGACCTCCTCGGCGGCAAGGGCGCCGGCCTCGCGGAAATGACCCGCCTCGGCCTCCCCGTCCCGCCCGGCTTCACGATCACCACGAAGGCCTGCAACGCGTACACCCGGACCGGCCGTTTCCCTCCCGGGATGTGGAAGCAGGTCGAGGAAGGGCTGTCCGCCGTCGAGGCGAAGGGCGGCCGGAAATTCGGGGATCCGGCGAACCCGCTGTTGGTCTCGGTCCGTTCCGGCGCGAAGCTCTCGATGCCCGGGATGATGGACACGGTCCTGAACCTAGGCCTCAACGACACGACCCTCGAGGCCCTCTCGCGGACGGCGAACGAACGGTTCGCGTGGGACGCGTATCGTCGGCTCATCGCGATGTTTGGGCGGATCGTCAAGGACATCGACGGCCACCGGTTCGAAACGGTCTTGGACCGCCACAAGGAAAAAGCGGCCGCCAAGAGAGACACGGACCTCGGCGCCCCCGAGTTGAAGGCGATCGTGGCGGAATTCAAGGAGCTGTATCGTCACGAGGTCGGCGAAGACTTTCCTCAGGACCCCATGCGTCAGCTGCGGGAATCGGTCGCGGCGGTCTTCCGATCGTGGAACGGGAAACGGGCGGTGGACTATCGGACGTTCAACAAGATCCCGCACCACCTCGGCACGGCGGCGAATGTCCAGATGATGGTGTTCGGCAACATGGGATCCGATTCCGGCACTGGGGTTGCATTCACGAGGAACCAGCTCACCGGCGCGAAAGAGTTGTATGGCGAATATCTCCCGAACGCGCAGGGCGAAGACGTCGTGGCCGGCATCCGCACGCCTTTGAAAATCGCAGAGCTCCGCGACGACCTCCCCGAGCTGTTCGCGAGCTTGTCGCAGGTCGCGGAGCGGCTCGAGAAGCACTTCCGGGAGGCACAGGACATCGAGTTTACGGTCGAGCGGGGCAAGTTGTGGATGCTCCAGACGCGGGCCGCGAAACCTCCGGCCCGAGCGACGGTGAAGATCGCCCTCGACATGGTCCATGAAGGACTCATCACGAAGGAAGAGGCCCTCCTGCGGGTCCAACCGGACCACGTGATTCAGCTCCTTCTCCCCCAGTTCGACGACGTGGCGAAGTCAGAGGCGAAGCGATCCGGTCACTTCCTTGCGAAAGGGCTGAACGCGTCCCCGGGCGCCGCCACGGGGATCGTCGTCTTCGATCCCGACGAGGCGGAGAAGCTGGGTCGGGACGAACGGAAGCCCGTGATCTTGGTCCGGGTCGAGACCTCGCCGGACGACGTCCACGGGGTCCTCCACTCGAAAGGGGTCCTGACGGCCCGCGGAGGGGCGACCAGCCACGCGGCGGTGGTCACGCGAGGCCTCGGGATTCCCTGCGTCGCGGGCTGCGAGGAAATCCAGGTCGACTACGACGCCGCGGAGTTTCGGGTCGGCGACAAGACGGTCCGACGGGGCGAGAGCCTCTCCATCGACGGGAGTACGGGAGAGGTCTTCGCCGGAGCCATCCGGACGCTCGAGCCGGACTTTGATCGGGAAGTCGATCTCCAGAATCTCCTCGCGTGGGCCGATGAAATTCGGACCCTCCAAGTGTGGGCCAACGCCGATTATCCGAGAGATGCCGCGCGCGCCCGCAAGTTCGGCGCCCAAGGAATCGGACTCGACCGGACGGAGCACATGTTCATGGAGACGGACCGGCTCCCCATCGTCCATGAGATGATTCTCGCCGCGCCGGAGTACCGAAAGGCCAAGCGGCAGCGCGACGCCCTCGCCGAGCAGCTCAAGACGGCGACGAACGATCGACGTCGAGATCTCGAAGGCCGGCTCGCCGATCTCGATTCCCGTATGGAGGACCTCTCGCGGCGATACATTGGATCCCTCGAACATCTCGGTCGCATGCAGCGGGAGGATTTCGTCGGGATCCTGAGGGAGATGGCCGGGCTCCCGGTCATCATCCGGCTGATCGACCCTCCGCTTCACGAGTTCCTGCCCCGCTACGAGACGCTGCTCGTCCAGGTGACCAAGCTGAGGATCGCGCGGGAAGATCCGGAGGCGTTTGTTCGCTCCTCCACGTCCGAGGAGGATCGGGCGCTCATCGCGGACATCCGCAAAGCCGATTCCGACCTGACGAAAGGGATAGAATCGCTCCTGCCCCGCAAAGAACGGCTCCTCGAGGCGGTGAAGGGTTCTCGCGAGACGAACCCGATGCTCGGCCTCCGCGGATGTCGCCTAGGGATCATGTTCCCGGAAATCACGGAGATGCAGGTCCGGGCCATCTTCGAGGCGGCGTGCCGGCTCAAGAGAGAAGGCGTCGACGTTCGGCCGGAAATCATGATCCCATTGGTAGGTCTTCCCGAGGAGTTGCGGATCGAACGACACGCCCTGGAGGATGAGGCGAGGAAGGTGATGGAACGCGAGGGGATCTCGGTCGCCTACAAGTTCGGCACGATGATCGAGATTCCGAGGGCCGCTCTCGTCGCCGACGAAATCGCCCGCCATGCAGAATTCTTCTCGTTCGGGACGAACGACCTCACCCAGACGACGATGGGGTACAGCCGGGATGACGCGGAGCCGAAGTTCCTCTTGGACTACGTCGAGCAAGGCATCCTCCCGCACAATCCGTTCCAAACGATCGACCGCGCCGGCGTCGGCCAGCTCATGCGGATGTGCGTGCAAAAAGGTCGCAAGGTCCGGCGGGATCTCGAGGTCGGGATCTGCGGCGAACATGGCGGGGATCCTGCAAGCATCGAGTTCTGTCACGGGATCGGCCTGAACTACGTCTCGTGCTCGCCGTTCCGGGTCCCGGTCGCTCGGCTCGCGGCGGCTCACGCGAAGCTGCGCCAGGAAGGCTCTCGGGCGAAGGAACGCTGACCGAGGACCCGCATGGCGGACCTCGCGAGTTCCCCGTATTTCCTCCTAATCTTGTTCATCGCGGCCTTCGCCTTGCCGCTCGTATACCTCGTCTGGATTCGGAACTCTCCCCGATACGGCCGGGAGCCCTGGCCGACCGTCCTGAAGACCTTTGCCTGGGGTGCGGTGTTCAGCGTCATCATCGCGATCATCCTGAGCATCGTGTTCATCCTCGTCCTCGGCCAGATCCAGTCTCTGAACGATTTCTTCGCGCGACGGTTCCAGGACCCGAGTACGGCCCTCGGGGCGCTCGTCGTCGCGCCGATCGTGGAAGAAGCCGCGAAAGGCGTCGGTGCGACCGCGGGCCGTCCCCAGACGCAGTCGAAGACGGACGGCCTCGTGTACGGAGCCGCGGCGGGCTTGGGTTTCTCCGCGACGGAGAACTTGGTCTACGCGCTCGCGGCTCTTCTCGTGCCCGGCGTGGGGCCCTCCGGATCGCTCGTCGTGGTCGCGGTCCGTTCCTTCTCATCGACCTTCCTCCATGCGAGTTCGACCGCCGTCATGGGCTACGGGCTCGCCAAGTCCTGGCTCTCCGGGCGCCCGTGGGCCGTCTTCCCGTTCTATATCGTTGCGGTCGCCATGCATGCGACGTTCAACCTGTTCTCGACTTTGGCCGACGGCGCCGCCCAGCGGAGCGATACGGCCGGTGCGGCGGTTGCCTTCTTGGCCGCGGTGAGCCTTGCGATTGTCGCGATCTCCGTCGTGCGGTTGAAGCTCGTCTCGCGTCGGTCCCCCACGTCACGGTGAGGCCGGGTACCTCCTCGCGAAATGTTATTACGCCGGACGGCGTGCAAGTCGGCGCATGCGCTTTCGTTTCGAAATGCCGGGGGACACGTACTCGAAGAACAAGGAGTCCTTCAAGCGAATCCTCGCAAGGCACGGGCTTCGTTGGCGTGGTAGTCTGGACCGTCCATTCTGGGCGAGCGGGAGCGAACGGGTGACGGCTCTCTTCGATCGGGACCAGGAGAAAGACGTCCTTCGCAACGCGACCCTCGTCTGGGAGAGCGCGAAGAAGTCGACCCTGCTCGAAGATCTCAAGGCATGGGCGTGGGAGGTCGGGGCGAAGGCCGTGGAAGATCGAGCTCCCTCGGCCGAAGAAGTGACGGACGAGGTCGAACAGGCTCTCCGGTACTGGGACATCGTGTGGAAGCCGAACGTGGACTTGCTCCGAGCCCAAGGCCGACCGAATGCGTGGATCGAAGCGGACGTCAAGCGGTGGAAGCGGCAGCGACAGGAGCGACGCCGCGAACTCGTGGGACAGGCAACCGACTAGGCCACGACCTTCGAGTGGACCTCGAGCGAATCGTAGCAGTCGAAGCAGTATCCTTGGCGGCGGTCATCCGGCAACAGCACGATTCGCACGTGGCACTTCCGACACCGTGCGTCGCGGTCCCCGCCATCGGAAAGTCTGCGCATATCCGGATGAATCTTCCATGAAATCGTCCCCGCCCCCCGAGCCGACCCCCGCCGGGCCACGGAGCCGCCCGACTCTATAAAAACGTTGTGCGGCAGCACATGGAGGACCGGACAACGGCGGTTTAATGTGCCGTCCGTTCGTTGTCGTCACACGTGCTCGCCGGCTTCGTGAGTTTCGAGGGCATTGATGGCTCCGGAAAGACGACGGTGAGTCGTCTCGTCGCCGAATCGCTCCGAGCCGAAGGGCACACGGTGCATCTGACCCACGAGCCCACGAAGACGTGGCTCGGCGATGCAGTCCGCCACGCAACCGACGACGATGTTGGGCCGATCGCGGAATCTTTTCTGTTCCTCGCGGATCGCGCGGCGCATCAGACCGACATCCGAGCCCATCTCGACAAGGGGGAACTGGTCCTTTGCGATCGATATGCGGATTCGACGTACGCGTATCAGGGAGCCCGGCTCGAAGGTCTGGTGAAAGATCCGATTCGGTTTCTACGGCGGGCAAGCGAATTGTGGATGCTCCGTCCCGACCTGACGATCCTCCTCCGGATTCCGGCCGAGTTGGGCCGGAAGCGCATCGAGGGTCGGCCCAATCTCATCCGGTTCGAGGATCTTGCATTCCTCGAGAAGGTCGCCGCGAACTACGATCGACTCGCGCGATCTCGTCGGTTCACCGTCCTAGACGGCACGCGGAGCCCAGAGGAGGTCACCCTCGCCGCCGTTTCCGCGATTCGAAAACGGCTCACGCCGCAGAAGCGCTGAGCGCCCGTTTGGAGTCCAGCTCGGTCCTCAAGAGGAACGCGCGGGCGAACACCTTGGCCGTCTGGAGATCTCCGCGCTGAAGTTGCAAGAGAAACGCTCTGCCGAACACGACCTGAAGTGACGCGTCTTGGACCGAGCCAACCATTGTCAAAACCGATTGCCCGGAGAGCGGCTTGAACACCCCGCTCAAGAATATCATCGGCGATTTTCATCTTCTCATAGAATAGGTCTATGTTCCGTGGACAAAGATATTTAACCGGACGCCGGATTATCGCGCAACGCATGGGATGCACGGATGGAATCCGCCGCTCATTCTAAGTCCTCTTCACACCATGGCGACGGATTTGTCGGCGTCATTTATGGTGATGTCGGGACGACGGCTTTCCGCTGTTCCGTCGTCGATGCGATCGAACGATATGAGTTCGTCCAGGTCGCCCACGAGACGTGCGGTGAGGTCTTGGGCCGCGTCGACGAAATCGAACGGAAGACCGACTTGTCGCTCGACCGCGCACAATTGCTTGGGGATGGGGATCCGGTTGACGTCGAAGAGCGGGTCTCGGCCCAGGTCAGCGTGATCGGCTACCGAGATGATCGCGGCCTCCTGCAGGTCCCGCGCACCCCGTTTCGGGCGGGCGAGCCCGTGTACAAGGCCGAGACCTCCACGATTCAGGAGGTGATCGGGCTTGAGGAGGACAAGAAGCACGGCGCGTACGTCGGTCTCCTCGCGGGCCACAATGTGCCTGTGTACCTCGACATCAACGCGATGGTCCAGAAGCACGTGTCGATTCTGGCGAAAACGGGAGGCGGCAAGTCCTACGTCGCCGGCGTGTTGATCGAGGAGCTGATGAAACACCGGGTGACGAGCGTGATCCTCGATCCGCATGGTGAATATTCCTCGTTGAGGGAGAAGGGCAAACACGCTGAAGGCTCCGGTCGCTTCCACGTCGAGCCGCGTGCTTACGGAGACATCATCCAAGTCTTTTCTCCCGACACGAAGATTAACCCCGGGAGTCGGCCGCTCAAGTTCACGTTGAGCAACCTCGACGCAAGAGATATCCTCTCGCTCACCGGCTCCTCGAAGGTGCGGACCCATCTCACCGCACTACGGAAAGCGCTCGATCTCCTGCGCCAAGCGACGAAAGACTACACGATCCGAGACATCATCCGTGTCCTGGAGCGCGAAGAAGATCCGCAGAACGCCTCGCTCATCGACGAGCTGGAATACCTGAGCGAGGTCGAGATTTTCGCGAAGGAAGGCACGCGGATCGACGAGCTCGTCATCAAGAGCAAGACGACGATCATCAACCTGAAAGGCGTACCGCCGGACATCCAGGAACTCGTCGTGAACCGCTTGGCAACGGCGATGTTCGAGCTGCGAAAGGTCGGACGGATCCCGCCGATGATGCTCGTCGTCGAGGAGTCGCACAATTTCTGTCCTCAGGTCGGCCAGGTCGCTTCCTCCAAGGTCTTCCGGACGCTGGCCTCGGAAGGCCGGAAGTTCGGTCTCGGCCTCGTCGTCATCACGCAACGCGCGGCGAAGGTCGACAAGAACGTCCTCAGCCAGTGCAACACCCAGATTATCCTGAAGGTCACGAACCCGAATGACCTGAAAGCAATCATCGCGAGCGTGGAGGGACTCACGACCGCGATGGCCGAGGAGATCCCCCGGCTTCCGATCGGCGTGGCGATCATGACCGGGGGCGGACTACAGATGCCGCTGATGGTCGAGGTCCGTCCTCGGGAGACCCGACACGGCGGCGAGAGCGTCAAAGTCATCGAAGATTGACGATTCACCCGAGGCTGTGGACGCCGGATTACCATCCGTCATCGGCAAATCGGATTCTCATCGAATGAAATTCTATCTGTGGGCACACTGACGTTGTGTGAGTACAAGATGACTCATTGACGCGCAAATGAAAACATGGTTCTCAAGTGCGATAGCGCTTGTGCTGCGTTTTGGTCGCGCGACGATGTGGCTGGTAAGCTCGAAGGCCGACTGTGCACTATGGACCCCGGGATTCGTTCCCGGGTCGCCCGAACGACTCTCGACTGACTCAGGAATCCCTCACCTCGCCCGAGTGAGACGACCGTAGCGGGGTGGGTCGGTTGGTCGCGCACGTCCGGTTCGGCACCCATACCGAATCTTTGCACTCGAACCGTGCCCATCGTGCGCACGATGCGCTCGCCGCCCGGGAGACGCGGTCTCCCCGAGTCGCGCTGTATTCGCAAGGAATGGTTGGATTTGGCCATATTCGGCGGAACGCTTCGATAGCCCAAGCGTTGCGCCGCTCCGCGTTGCAGCCTTCGGTCGTGATGATCGCGGAGGCGTGGCAGGCCGGTTCGCTCTTGCTGCCCGAGGGCGTGGACTGTATGACACTTCCAGCCCTCCGCCGGGAGGCCGACGGGGGTTACAATCCCCGGTTCCTGCCGGACCTCTCCGACCGGGACCTGATCGCTCTCCGGACCCGCGTGATTCGGAGCGCGATGGAGGTCTTCGAGCCAGACTTGCTGATCGTGGACCACTTGCCCCGAGGGGTCGCGGGCGAGCTTACATCGACCCTCGAGTCTTTGAAGAAACGCGCGAGCACCCGCTGCGTGCTCGGGCTGCGCGACGTGCTTTACGATCCCGAGACCGTAAGGAGCACCTGGGCGAATCAATCCAACCTGAACGCGATTCGACAGTACTACGACGCCGTCTGGATCTATGGAGATCCTGCGGTCTTCGACCCCGTCCGCGAGTATGGTCTCGTCGATGCCGTGGGCACGAAAGTGCGCTATACCGGGTATCTGGACCAGCGCGCACGCCTCGAATTCGCGAAGGCGGAGGCCGGTCCGGTCCTGCAGAGTGTCCCGCCGGGGAAGCTCGCCCTTTGCGTCGTCGGCGGAGGGCACGACGGCAGGGCCTTGGCCGAGGCATTCCTCCAGGCCGATTTGCCAACGCATACCACGGGGGTCCTCGTGACCGGTCCTTTGATGCCATGGGAGGAGCGGCGGCGCGTCCGCCGCCGGGCCGAGCGACGCCCGCGATTCCAGGTCCTCGACTTTGTGCCTGACTCGACACCGCTCGTGCAGCGTGCCGACCGGATCATTTCTATGGGCGGCTACAACACGGTCTGCGAAGCGCTCTCGTTCGAGAAGCACGCCCTCATTGTACCGCGGGTGGACCCGGAGCCGGAACAGTGGATTCGGGCGCAGCGCATGCGGGATCTGGGGCTCGTGGATGTGCTCCACCCCAGGGATCTCAACGACGGCGCGTTGACCGAGTGGCTCGCGCGCGACCTCGGTCCGTCCCCCCATACCCGTGGCCGGGTGGATCTCGGGGGACTGACCCGCATCCCGACCTTGGCGGCGGACCTGCTGAGATCGGCCGTCAGCGAGGAGCCGTTGCCCGCATGAGCGAGGCCGAGGGCGACCGGATTCGCACGTTCCTGATGTACGCCCAGGAGAGCAGAGGCATGGGGCACATTACGCGGACCCTGACCATCGCGCGGCTCGTCTGCACGATCACTCCAGCCTTCGACGGGGCCGCGCGGCTCGCGGACTACATCGCTCAGGTCCTCGAGGGCAATCACACGGACGACCAACGGAGCGTCGAGGGACCATGGCTGGTGGGGCAACGCGCATGAACCCGTCCGTGGGCTCCCTTGGACGCGAAGCAACCGAGGCCGTGCTGACCGGAGCGCTTCGACGCCTGGAAGGGGTCGACGCGCACCTCGAGGGATGGGTGGCCGACGATCACTTCACCGAGTATGGGAACCGGCGCGTCGTCCGGTACGATCTGGAAGCTCGAGTCGCCGGAGTGCCTCACGTCCGCCGATACCGGTGGTTGGGGAAGTTCTACGAACACGACGACGACGCCCGCCGGGTCGCCACCCTCCTCACGGCGATCGCGGCGCCCGACGGTCGCGATCGCATCGGCCTCGAAGTCCCGAGCGTCCTTGCCTACGACGCGCCGCGGCAGTTCCTCCTGCTGACGTACGAACCCGGAGAATCCGTAAGTTCGGCGATCGCGCGAGACACCGAGCCGATCTTGGTCGCAATGGGTCGCGCATTGGCAACGCTCCACGCCCTCCCCATTGCCCCCGCGCGCACGATCTCACCCGCCGATTTGGTCGACGACATTCGGCCTCGCATCCGAGATCTCTGTGGACGGTTCCCCACCGAAGCCGATTCGCTGCAAAAGGCGTTCGCGTCGCTTGAACGCGACGCACCGCCTCCCCCAAGGTCCCCCTCGCTCGTGCACGGCGACTTCGGTCCGGCCAACCTGCTCTGGAGAGATGGGCGCATCGTGGTCCTCGATTTCGATAGGTGTGCTCGCGGGGATCCCGCGGCAGATCTGGGCAACCTCTTTGCCCAGCTGTTTCGGATGACGATTCGAAAACCGGAGAAACTGCGCGACTTCCCCTCCGCGAGGGCGACGGTCCTCGAAACGTACCGACGTCGGTCTCGGGCCGATTCCACCCTGGATCCGCGGGTCGCTTGGTATGAGCGGGCCACGCTGTTGCGAAAGGTCCACCGGTTGGCCTTCAGCAGGTCCCGACCGAGCGATGCCGAGTCGATGCAGAGGCGGGAAGCGGAAGCCGTCCAGCTGATCAGGAGGGAATAGTCGTGAGGGACGAACACCGGACCCCCGCTTCCGCTCTCGCGGCCTTCGGCCCTGAGATCGATGATGCAGCTCCTCCAACCTTCGTCGAAGGTGAGCGGCATACCGGGCCTGGGCCGGAGGAGTTTCCGAGCGACCCTGACTTCCCGGAGCTCGCGGTTGCAACGAACCCCGAGGCTATGCTCCACCTCTTCCGGAAACATCTGAGACCGGTTGCGGGCAGACAGTTGCACATCGAAGCATGCATGCCGTTCCGGTTCCGTTGCCGTCAGGCCACCTCCCGCTACGTGCTGCAATATACGCTGCGCGTCGCAGATCCCGAATCCGGTCGCCGGTGGAACCACTGGGTCACCGGCCTGCTCTACTCGGATCGCGCCAAGGCCGACCAGCGATGGAGGGAACTGCGCTTCGAGCGACCGTGGCACGAAGCGCCGGAGGACTGGCGCACGTTCGAGCCGATCGGGCTCATTCCCGAACTCCGGATGCTCGTGGAAGTCTTCCCATACGACCGTCGCCTTCCGCATCTGAGTGCCGTGATGGCAGGCGGGGCGTCGCAGCAGCTCGAGCCGCTCCTCTTGGCACGTTTGGGCCCGGGCGTTTGGGCCGTCGAGGAACGCACGATCGAGCCGTCGCGATACCGGACCGAGTTGGGGGCGGCGCTCGAACATCGGATCCGTGTCCAGGATTCGCAGTCCGGGAGGCGCGAGACGCTCCGCTGTTTCTTGAAACTGTATCGGAAGGACCACGGTGCCGAAGCGTACCGACTTCTCCAATCCCTCAGGGAGTGGATGGAGAACGGACCGAGGCCGTACTCGGTGATCAAGCCGCTGACCTATCTGCCCGAGTTGGGTACCCTCGCCCTGGAGGAAGCTCCGGGCCTTTCGCTGGGCCAGCTATTGATTTCGGGTGTGGATCCGGACGATGCGCTCCGTCGAGTCGCCCGAGCTGTGGCGGCTTTCAACCAGGACGACCTGCCGTTCACAAGGATCGAGTCGCGCGAGGATCAACTGAAAGACGTGAGGTCGTCGTCGACGTTGGTTCAGTGGGCGTGTCCCCCCGTGAAGGGAATGGCTCAGGCGATCACGGTCGCGGTCGAGAGCGGCCTGCAGGATGTGCCAGCCGGACCGATCCACGGGGACTTGAAGCCGGACCATATCTTCCTGTCCGACGACGACGTCGTCTTCATCGATCTCGACTCGGCCGTGCTCGGCGATCCCGTCCGAGACCCCGCTCATTTGTTTGCGTACCTGACCGGCAAGGTCGGCCTCGGTTCGGCCCCAAGAGGGGCGGCCCGCGAGGCAACTACGGCGTTCGTTGACGAGTACTTCCACCACGTCCCGGGGAGTTGGCGCGATCGGTTTCCTCTGCATTGCGCCGGGGCTCTGCTTGAGGTTGCATGTGGAATTTTCAGACACCACGAACCGGGCTGGAGGATACAGGTTCGAGAGGTCGTCGAAGCGGGGGAGCACATCCTATCCCACGGGTTCGAGTAACCATGCCATCGACTGCGGAACTCCCGGACGACCCTCGCCTTCCCGCGCTCGCGGCGATTCGGGACCGCCTCGGCCAGGTGATCCCGGAACGTGAGCTCGGAGACGGGCCGGTGGAGATCCGGCTTTGTAACCATGTGCCCGGATCCCGCGCGACGTTCGAAGTCCGTACGGGGGAACGACGGCTCGCGCTCAAGGCGTACGCGGAAGATCCGACGCCCGAGGCCGAGTTGTACCGGCATCTGGCTCGCGTGGGGCTCGCGGGGGTATCGAGCGCCCGCGTGCCCAGGCTCTTGGCGGTGCACCCGACACTCCGCGTCCTCGTCATGGAGTGGCTGGACGGGCCGTCGCTGAGTCAGCTGGTCCGACGGGGAGACGGCGAACGAGCCGGTCGGCTCGCTGCCTCCTGGCTGTGGCATGCATCCCGCCGGCGCGTGAAGCGCGGACCGCCATGTGGCACCGGCCGACTGCTCTATCAGGTCGGTGTGTCGGTCGCCGCGCTCGGAGCGTCCGATCGGGATCTCGGTGCCGCGGCGAAGGTCGCCGCGAAGAGTCTCGTTCGAAGTCAGCCCCGTGAACGATCCGTAGGTCTCGTCCACGGTACCCTGTACGCCCGCCACATCCTCGACCTCGGCGACGGCCCCGGCGTGATCGACTGGCAGCAGTTCGGCCAAGGGCCAGTCGAAGTCGACGCCGGGATGTTCCTGGCCACGATCTCGCGTCTCGCCTTGCGACACTCGGACGCCGCGGGCGCCGCGGCACGCGCCGAGGAGACGTTCGTGTCGAGGACGCGAGGCCTCGTCGATCCGCTGGCTCTGGACTGGTACCGAGCCGCGGGCCTGCTCCACCTAGCCGCCAGCGGACTCAAGACCGGACTGAAGCGGTTCGTCCCTCCCGAAGCCCACGCGCTCGTCGCCGAGGCGGCTCGACGCGCCGCCCCCGCAGGCGCCGCACCGGCGTTCGTATTCCCCGAAACGCCCCGCCCCTTCGCACGGATTCGTTCAGCCTTTACAATTCGGTCGAGGACTCCGAGTCTCGTCCACCCAGTCGGGCCCGCCGCGACCACGCAACCGGACCCGGACAAGGCTCGAGGAATTGGAGGAACGAAGCCACGATGACTCCGATGAAACGGCGGTGCAAAGAGGTCCGCACCCTCCTCATGTACGCTCAAGACGGCAAGGGGATGGGGCACATTGCTCGGACGACAACGATTGCCCGGCATCTTCTCGCGGTCAATCCTGATTTGGTCGTCTACATTACGACGGAGTCCCCGGTCATCGGGGAGTTCCCGTTGCCGGATCGGTGCGACTACCTCAAGTTGCCGAGGCGGCTGAGCCCACCGACGGCCGTCGAGACCGAGGCGGAGCACGAGGCGGCGATCGAACGCTTCCGGATTCACGTCCGATCCCGAATTCTCCGTGAGGCCTCCCTCGCCCTGGCTCCCGACCTCGTACTGGTTGATCATGAACCGCTTGGTCGGAAAGGCGAGTTCCGGGAGGGTCTGTTCGCGTTGAAGGAGCAGTCCCCCACGACGAAGTTCGTTTTCGGTCTGCGGGACATCATGGACGATGTCGCCCGGATTCGGGCCCAGTGGCAGGACTTGGGTGTGTACGAGGCCCTTGAGAATCTGTACGACGGCATCGCGGTCTATGGCTCGCGCCATCTGTACGACGTCGCGGAAGCGTATGCGATCCCACCGTCCGTGCGTTCCAAATTGCACTATTGCGGGTACATCGTCCGGGAGGCCGGCCGCATCGATGCGGACTCGATCCGCGAGCAGTACCGCGTGCCGCCGAAGGGACCCCTCGTCGTGGCGACGGTCGGCGGAGGGAGCGACGGGTATCCGGTGTTGGAGGCCGCGCATGCGGCCGTTCAGAGGTTACATACACAGCATCCGGATCTCAACGCAATCCTCGTCACGGGACCGCTCATGCCAATCGACCAGCAGGAGAAGCTTCGCGAGCGGGCCACGTCGACCTGCCGCGTCTTCTCCCGGGCGGACAACTTCCAACTCATGGCGGCGGCCGATGCCGTCGTGAGCATGGGTGGATACAACAGCGTGTGCGAAGCGCTCTCCGTCGGGCGCCCACTGGTGATCGTGCCGCGGTCGACACACAAGATTGAACAGCAGATCCGGGCCGAGACCCTCGCGGCGTATGGCCTCGCCCGATGGGTTCACCCCCGAGATCTGAACGGCGGCGAAGGGCTCGCACAGGCCATCGAGTGGGCGTTATCCAAGAATCCACGGGACCACGCCGAGCTCATTCGAAAGATCATCCCATCCTTTGACGGAGCCTCTAATCTGGCCCGGTATCTCGCTCGCTGGCTGGAGGACAATTGAATGAGCGACCGAATGGACATCCGCGGGGCGATCGGCGATGGAGCGGCGCGCATGAGTCTGCCGGACCTCCCCCAGCCGGAGGAAACCCAGGCCATCCTGACCGGGGCGCTGCGCGAATTGGAGGGGATCGACACCCGGCTCGAGACGTGGACCGCGGACGACCACTTCACCCAGTTCGGGAAGCGACTCGTGGTTCGGTATGATCTCGAAGCCCGGTTGGCCGCTGCTCCCAACGTCCGTCGATACCACTGGCTGGGGAAATTCTATGATCGGGACGAAGACGCCCGCCGCGTCGCAAGCGTCCTTCGCGAGCTGGCCTCGTTCGACGGCCACGCTCAATCGGGTCTGGCATTTCCGAGCGTCCTCGCCTATCACGCCCCCCGTCGCCTCCTATTGTTGACGTATGAATCCGGCGAGTCCATGACGACCGCGATGGCGCAGGACACCGAAGCGATCCTCGCGGCGATCGGGCGAGCCTTGGCCACCTTGCACTCGCTCCCCATCGCCCCGACCCGGATTCTGTCTCCGGACGCCGTCCTCGAAGACCTTCGGCCCAGGGTTCGAGATCTTTGCGACAGGTTCCCCAGCGAAGCCGAGTCTCTCGGGAGCGCCTTTGCGGCCCTTGAGCGGGATATGCCGTTTCTCCCTTCGGCGCCGGCCTTCGTCCACGGCGACTTCGGCCCAGCAAACCTCCTCTGGAGAAAGGGTCACGTCGTCGTCTTGGATTTCGACAAGTGCGCGTTGGGCGATCCGGCGGCGGACCTCGGCAATCTGTTCGCCCAGCTGTTCCGGACGACAATCAAAAGGCCGGAAATCCTGCGGGACTTCGCTTCCGCGCGCGCGACGGTCCTCGAATCCTATTCACGCTGGTCACCGGCCGATTCGAGGCTGGATTCCCGGGTCGCATGGTACGAGCGTGCAACCCTGTTACGGAAGATTCATGGATTGCTTTTTAGCAAGAGCCGAGACCAACATCCCGAGGCGGTTCGGCAGCGCCAGGCCGAGGCGGTCCAGTTGATGAGGATGGGATAGCCGTGCACGAGCGACCGGGACCATGGTTTCAGCCAGCGACCTGCGGTCCGCCCGTGGAAGCGGCGAGCAACGCAAATCCTGTGCACGGCGGGCAGCTCGCGGAGGATGGGACGGAGGGCTTCCCGTTCGACCCCGACTTTCCACAGCTTCCGATTGCATCGAACCCACGGCTAATGCTCGATATTTTCCGGACCGAGCTGAAGCCGGTCGCAGAGAAGCGCTACGAAATCCAAGAATGTAGACCGTTCCGTTTCCGGTGCCGCCAGTCGAAGTCTCGTTGCGTGCTGCAATACACGCTCCGCATTGCTGATCCATCGACAGGTCGCCGGTGGGACCAGTCGGTCACCGGCCTGCTGTATGCCGACAAACGCAAGGCGGAGCGGCGGTGGCACGAGATGCAGGCTACAGATCCCCGCCGAGGCATTCCTAAGGAATGGCTCGCCTTCGAACCCGTTAGCATCATTTCTGGCCTCGGAATGCTGGTTCAGATATTCCCCTTTGATCGGAGACTTCGGAATCTCGGTCCGATAATGGGAGGCGCTGGGCGAACCGTTGATCCATTGCTCCTGGCCCGCCTCGGTCCAGGCGAATGGGAGGTCGAGAATCGGACCATCGAACCGACGCGATACCGCACCGAGCGCGGGGCCGCCCTCCGCTACGCGATACAGGCCCGCGAGGCGCGATCTGCCCGGCGGGGGACAGTGACCTGTTACTTGAAAGTCTACCGCAATGACGATGGCGCGGAGACGTGGCGATTCCTTCTGGCGAGCCAACGATTGACCGCTGAGGGTACACGGCCATACGAAACGATTCGCCCCATCGCTTACTTGAGTGATCTCCGCACCCTCGTGATCGAAGAGGCCCCCGGCCGCCCGCTGAGTCAATTGTCGCCTCAATCCGGACATGCCGCTCAGGCAGTACGATCCGTCGCAAGGGCTCTAGCGGCCTTCCATCAAGATGAGATTCCGGCTACCCGGCACGAATCGCTCGCGGACCGGTTAGAGGCCGTCCGAAAGGCGGGGCTTCTCATCCAATGGGCATGCCCCGGGACGCGGGATACCGTCCAAGCAATTATCGCCGCCGTCACGAATGGCTTGGAAGAGGCGTCTCCCGCCCCGATTCACGGGGACCTCAAGTCGGATCACGTCTTCGTATCAGACGAGCGGGTGGTCTTCATCGATCTCGATTCGGTCGCGTTCGGCGATCCGGTTCGTGACGTGGCATCTCTGTTCGCCCATCTTACTTGCAAGACCGGGTCGCCTTCGATGCCGGCGGATCGGGCGCGTGAGATGGCGGCGGCATTCGTCGACGAGTACTTTCGTCACGCACCTAGTTCGTGGCGAGCACGCTTCGGGCTGCACAGCGCCGGCGCCTTCCTCGAGGTGGCAGGCTGCATCTTCCGGTCTCAAGAGCCCGGTTGGCCCGAGACGACCGCTCGGATTGTCGAAGAGGCGCAACGAGCTTGCGAGGAGGTCCAGGATTGACCGGACCAGGCGAGGGGCCGGAAGATCCGGAAAGGCGGCCGCCACGGAGGCGCTTTGAGAGCGATGAAGAGGAGGATCGGCCTGACGCCAAACAACCGTACGCAGAGCTTTTCGACCCAATTCGCGCCGCGAACGAACTCTTCGCGGAGCTGCTGGATGAGCTGAGGCTGTTAGACGAGCGGAAACCGCCCTCCGAAGGGTCTGTGGCCGACGGGACAGATGGAGCCCCCCTTCTGATTTCGGAATTCGGGCGCGATCGTCGAACGGACGTCCCAAAGTCGCGTCGCCGCCGGATCGCCAAATCCGTGGCGGTGATCCTCACCGGCCTCCCTGTCGTTGCGTGGCTACTCAACTATATTGCCTCCGCCTACAACGTGCAGGTGGCGCTGCTCGCCCTCCCATATGAATTCGGCCGCTCGTTCCTCTCCGACTCCCAGCTTGCACTCCTGCTGGTTATCGCGCCGTTTTTCGCTTGGGCGATCTGGGGCGTCATCGCCATTCGTGAGCGGCGACGATGGGAGCGGACTCCAGGTGTCGAAGCGCCGAAGCAACTTTCGTCGGGAACCTCTCCCCAGCGGGTCCCGGCGCCGGGCCCGTCCCCGGTTCGCACCGATTCCGGACCCGGTCGCACACGAACTCTCGGACGCCTCCTCTCCTATGTGAGGCCGCACTGGCCCTACGCAGCCGCTGTCTTCGCGGCGATTGTTACCGCCGCCTCCATGGATTTGACACAGGTCTGGATCCTGTCGTTTCTTTTCATCGGGCAGGTGGCCCGTCTCGGTCATGCAGAACTGCTTCCCACCGTCCTGCTCCTTCTAGGCGCGACCTTTGCGTTCAAAGAAGTCGCCACGTTCCTCAAAGACTACTTGTCGGAAATCCTGGCTCAGAAAACGGTGCACAGGCTTCGGTCCGATCTCTACGAGAACATCGAGCGAATGCCCATGAATTTCCTCGATGGGTCGCGCTCCGGCGAACTGGTCTCCCGCGTCGTCAGCGACACGAACGAAGTGGAAAAGGTCCTCACGGACAACGTCGCGGATTTCGTCACGAACGCGGTCATGGTCGCAGGGGCACTCGGCCTGCTGTTCCTTGTGAACGTCAAGTTCGCCCTCCTTGTCACGCCAGCGGCCCTCTTCATGGTCGTCGTCGTGAACCGGTTCAAGAAGGCGATCAAGCAAGTATCGAAGAAAATTCGTGAAGCAGTGGCGGATCTCACCGCAAAGGCCTTCGAGGTCGTGTCGGGTCTGCGCATCGTGAAGAGTTTCCGGATGGAGCACCACGAGGCGAGCGCCTTCCGAGACCGGTCTCTGGCGATTGCCAAGGCCAAGGTGCGACTCGCCCGCCTTTCCGGCGCCTATTCCTCGGCGGTGGATCTCCTCACCTTCGGCTCCCTCGCGGCGCTCATCTGGTTCTCAGCCCCCGCGGTCGTCTCTGGGACCCTGACGGTCGAGGCGCTCGTGGCCTTCCTCGGATACATGGGCAAAGTTTTCAATCCGCTCGTCGTCTTGAGCAAAGTCAATTTCACGGTCCAGAAAGCAGTCGCGGCCGGGGACCGCATCTTCGAGTTCATGGACGCCAAGGTGGAGATCCTGGATGCGCCCGGCAGCCTTGTCCCGCCAGCGATCGAGGGACGCATCGAATTCGATGCGGTGACATTCGGATATCGGCCGAATCGAAACGTCCTCGCGGAATTCTCCTTGACCATCGAGCCGGGCGAGACGGTCGCGGTAGTCGGATCCAGCGGGGTGGGCAAGTCCACAATTGTCAATTTGCTCCTCCGGTTCTACGAGCCGAGCGCGGGTCGGATCTTGATCGACGGCTACCCTCTCGATCGGTTGAATCTGGGTTTCTTGCGGAAGAAAATCGGCCTCGTCATGCAAGAACCGGTCCTCTTCTCGGGGACGATTCGAGAGAATATCATGTATGGCGACGTTCACGCGCGCGAAGACGACGTCGTGCGTGCCGCACAATCGGCAAACGCCCACGAATTCATCGTCGGCCTGCCGAAGGGATACGACACACAGATTGGCGAGCGCGGGGTTACGCTTTCCGTAGGCCAGCGGCAGCGGATAGCGATCGCTCGCGTCCTCCTGAAGAACCCAAGCATCCTCATCCTTGATGAAGCCACGTCGAACATCGACTCCGAGTCGGAATCACTCATTCAAGAAGCCTTGCACCGCCTCGCTCAGAAGAGGACGATGATTGTCATCGGGCATCGGCTTTCTTCGATCATTGATGCGGACCGGATTGTCGTCCTTGAAGATGGAGGCATCGCTGAGGTCGGGACCCACCAAGATCTACTGGGGAAAGGAGGGGTCTACGCCCGGCTCTATGAGGCTCAGATCGAGCGAGGAATAACACCCAGGGAGGCGCCACACAACCAACTCGACGCAGTGTAACACCGTACAATCCTGGCTCGTGCGGTTGCGGAAGCACCGGGTTGCGAGACGAGACAAACGCCGATGCGCGACCGCCTCGTCATTCGCGTCGAATATCAACGATTCGCCCGTCTCTGCGATTGGATTCGACGGGTGTCAAACACGTTCGTGATGCAAGTGGCCCAAGTGTGGCTCACCTGATTGCACTCAAGGCCAACTGAGTTGGAGTTGGCGACCAACCCTTCATAGGACTGATCTCCTACGACCCGGAGCGGATGAAGGGGAAGGCCGCGGTTTGCGAGGGACCCCGCGCGAAAAAGCCCGACTTTCGCGGCATGGCCAGAGCACTGATCGGCGCGGCGAGGAATTCTCGAAAGTCCGGGACTGCCCGCGTTGGCCTCGCCGTGAATTCTCACCCGCAGCGGGGGGACCGAATCGATCTGCGGCCTTGGGCCATGCGCCTCAAATCCGATTCCGACGAAGAGCTGTTGGAGGAGCTGCGGAAGTCGTTGAGGCGAGTGAAAGCCCTTGAAGGGTTGAAGGAGAACGGGGCGAGGATTCCAAACCAAGCATCGACACGCCGCACCGTCATGGAAGCGCCGCGACGAATCCGACGGATGCGGCAGCCCGCTGCCATCAGAGGTCGAACCGCCGTCGCCGCTCTCGCTCTCTGCATCCTAATCGCCATCGCGGCAGGATGGGCCTTGTTCCATATAGGGGGAATGCCGGGGAAGCCTGTCGATGTCTCTCCACCGCGGTGGAAGGACGAGTCCGCCACGCACTTCACGTTCGCCGCCTCCGCGGACTTCGGGGGGCTCGGCGACACCGACTCGACGGCGCTTGCGCTCCGCGCTCGAGCGGCGGGCATGTCGTTCCTCCTCGCTCTTGGGGATCTCGGAAACACGACGAACGAGGCAGGGTGGTGCAGTCAAATGAAGCACTATGTGCCGGAGGTGCTCATCGTCCCGGGGAGTCACGACGTGAGCCAGGGTGGCGGCGAGGGCATCTCGGATTACGTGGAGAATTGCCCATACCCGTTGACCTCGCCCGCCGTCCCGGGCGTGGGCACACCGGGTTACGGGTACGAATACTACTTTGACTACCCCGCCGAGACGCCGCTCGCACGCTTCATCATGATTTCACCGGGGCTCGGCGGAGGGCTGAGCTACAACTACAGCGAGGAGTCGCCGCACACGGAATGGCTCGAGGACGCCGTCGACAACGCACGGGATCAAGGAATCCCATGGGTCGTCGCGGGAGCTCACGCGCAATGCATCACGATCGGTGTAAGGGAGCGCTGCACGATGGGCCAGGGCCTCTTCGATGAGCTCGTCGAGGCCAAGGTCGACCTGATCCTGGCGGGCGGCGACCATGCGTACGAACGCAGCAAGCAACTCCGACAATCCGATAGCTGCGAGTCTGTGAACTCCACTGGGCCGGCGGACCCGTCCTGCGTCGCGGACGGGGGGTCGCAAGACATCTATCCGAAGGGGAACGGGACGGTCGTCGTCGTGCAGGGCGTCGGAGGAGAGGACCTCACCAACATTACCGTGGACGGCAGCAACCCCCAGATCGGGTACTTCGCGCAAGCGATGGGTCGCAATGCGAACACGAAGGGCGAACTCCCGGGATTCGGATCCGTGTTCTACACGGTGACCGCAGACTCCGTCACGGCGAAAACCGATTTCTGTCCGACCGGGTCGGTCGGACCGGACGGTCACTGCACCGCTGACCGCTTCCGCGTTTTCGCCGATCGGTTCTCGATTTCGGATTCCGATTCGGGTCCGGCTTCGCCTCCTCCAGACGCTCCGACCCAGCTCAGCAACCCGTCTGGTGGCCCGATCGCCTCGAGCTCTGTTGAGGCGACAGCCGCGCCCCGAAAGGTCCGATGAAGTCGCCGTCTCCATGAGACTGGCGAGTGACTTCGTGGGCCCGGGGCTCGTTCTCCGGCGTGAGCTCGAGCGGAAGCGTTTTCGCGTCCTGTCATGATACCGGGTCGATGGACCTGCAGTCGATCGTCGATCGGGACATTAGGCTCACGGAGCGTGCACTCGAAAAGGCGGCGATTGCCGCCCCGCCGCGCTCCCACCTCCACAAGGTCGCCGAGGATTTCGTGACGATGGCGCGCGCATACTACTCGGATGCGAAGCACTTCCGTGAAAAGGGCGAGCTGGACAAGGCCCTCGCCACCGTGAATTACGCCCACGGTTGGCTGGATGCCGGCGCGAGGCTCGGGCTCCTCGATGTTGGCGGCGACGACCAACTCTTCACCCTCAGTGAGTGATTAGAGGACCCTCGCGCCCCTGTTGTCGACTTCGCATCGTTGGAGCGTCCCGAACTTGAGGTACAATGTCGCCAATTGCTGTCGGTTCCCGGTGGCGACCACGGAATGTCCGAGCATGGCCATTGTCGCCCTCCCGAACATCCGGCTGGCGCGAATCACTTCGAGGACCCGTTTGTCCGCGAGGCCGGTTCCTTCGGCGAAACGCACCCCGAGTTCGAAGAGTCGCTCCAGAGTGGGATTCTCGGAAAACTCGTCGACGAGCGCACCGCCAATCCGGTTGATCGCGGCGACTTTTTTCGAATCCCGAAGGACCGTTTTGGTGGGCATTTCCGCGCCGATCACGGCGAGCAGGAGCTCCGCTTCGACGGGGAAGGTTCGTACCTCCGCGTAGCCCGGCGCGCCCGGCTTGAGCCGCAAGTCCATTCCGCCGATCGACGCCGGGACGACGTCGCCAAGACCCGTGCCGCACTCGACCTCCGTCTCGTGAGCGACGGCCACCAGTTCGTCTCGGGGGATCTTCGCGCCGAGCGCATCGTCGAGCGCGAGGGCCGTGCTCACGGCCGCGGCCGCACTCACTCCGAATCCCTGCGACACGGGCAAGCTTGTCTCGCTCAGGATCTTGACTTCGCAGGACCGGTCACCGAGGATCTTCTCCGCGACCCTCCGGGTGACGTCCGCCCGCTGGCGGCGGCCGTTGACAATCACGTCGATGGATGCGCGGGAGTCGTCCCGGACCCGCGCCACCGTGCGGACGCCGAGGCTCAGGCACAGCCCGGCGCCCCGCGAGCCTTTCTTCCGGGGATCCGGATCCTCACGGACCTCGAAGAACGCGGTGACATGCCCGGGGCAGAACGCCTCACCCTCGGACACCATGGAGGATGGCCCGCCACACCCGCTCGGCCGCGAGCGCCTTCGATCCTTCGAACGTCTCCGAGCGACCCTTGCGGTCGAAGATCGTGATGGACGTCGTGTCCCCCTTGATCTTTGAGATATCGTTCGCCACGACGAAGTCGACGTCCGCTTCCTTGACGAGGGACATGGCACGGGCCTTCAGGTCGGCTTCGCTCACGCCCGCCTCGGCCTTGAAGCCCACGAGGGCCTTCTTGGCGCCTTTGCGGAAGCGATTGAGGACCTTCGGAGTGGGCTGCAGATCGAGGGTCAGGACGCCGTCCCGACTCGGGATCTTGCCGGTCTGTCGATGTGAGGGCGTAAAGTCCGAAACCGCGGCCGGGACGACGCAGACGTCGGCGTCTGCCTTCTCGGCCATGGACACGAGGTCCCCGGTCGTCTCGAAGGTCTTGAATGGGAGCCACGGCGGGACCGGCGTCTCGTGACGCCCGAGCCAGAGCTCCACATTCGCCCCGTGCTCGAAGGCGACTTTGGCGAGTTCGATTCCGGTGCCGCCTGTCGAACGGTTCGTAACGACGCGGACGTCGTCGATCGGCTCGACGGTCGACCCGGCCACGACCAAGACCCGCATGTCGAGGAGGTCCTTCGGTCCAAGGCGGCGGATGACGCGCGCCACGATCGTCTCGATATCCGCCATCTTCGCTTTGTCCTCCTCACGCTTTGGTTCGACCAGCTCGACGCGAAGTTCCTGGAGGCGCCTGACGTTCGCGGCGACGGCGGGGTTGTCCATCATCGATTCGTGGGCCGCAGGGGCGATCAGGATCGGGATGCCGGAACCGAGTGCGTTCGCGGCGTAGGTCGTGACGGTGGAGTCGTCGATTCCCTGCGCGATCTTGCCAATCGTGTTCGAGGTGCACGGTGCGATCAGGAGGAGGTCCGCCTTCCCGTCGCGACCGCACATCTCGAGGTACTCCATCGAGCCCGTAATTTGCGTCACCACGGGATGGCCGGTCGCATACTGGAGCGCGTTGGGATGGAGGATTTCCGTCGCGGATCGCGTGAATACCGCGTGGACCTCGGCTCCATGCCGGATGAGCTCGTGGGCCAACTTCACGCACTCGACGGCGGCAATGCTCCCGGTGACTCCGAGGACGATCGTCTTGCCCTGGAGCTTGAGGCTCTTGAGGCCTCGCAGGCGCTCCGCCGGGTGCATTGCGTGACGATTGCCATACGCGATATATATCTGTGGTCCCGGAGTCCCGAGGGTCCGATCATTACGAGCCCACCGAGCAACCTTTAATCCGCGACGCCCGTTAGCTCCGGCCGCTTCGATGGACTATCAGACGACCCTGGAGCATCTCTACCGACTCGAGCGGTTCGGGATCAAACTCGGGCTGGACAACATCCGGCGGCTCCTATCCCTCCTCGGAGACCCTCAGCGTGGCCTGAAGGTCCTCCACGTCACCGGCACGAACGGGAAAGGCTCCGTGTGCGCCTATGCCGCGTCCGTGTTGCGGGCCTCCGGATATCGGGTCGGGCTCTACACCTCCCCGCATCTCGTCCGGTTCAACGAGCGGATCCGCGTGGACGGTGAGCCGATCACCGACGACGACGTGTTGCGCCTTTGGTCCGGCATGCAGCCTGCGATTCAGACGATGACCTCCACCCGGGCGATCGATCATCCGACGTTCTTCGAAGTCACGACGGCGATGGCCTTCGAGTATTTCCGTGAGCGAAAGGTCGACATCGCCGTCCTCGAGGTCGGGATGGGCGGTCGGATGGATGCGACGAACGTCGTGGACGGCCTCGTGTCCGTCATCACGCGGGTGGACCTGGAGCACACGGAGCATCTCGGCAAGACGGTCGAACGGATCGCGCGCGAGAAAGCCGGGATCATCAAGCCATCGTCGCGAGTCGTGACCGTCGACCAGGACGCTCTCCCGGTCATCGAGGCGAGATGCCGGGAACTCCACGCGCCCTTGTCGGTCCTCGGACGGGATGTTCACGCGGAGCGGATTGCCGGCGACTTGCGCGGCCAGACCGTTCGCGTCCGCGGGTCGTTCGGGTCCGTCGATGTTCAGACGCCGTTACTCGGCTCGTTCCAGGTGGAGAATATCGGCATCGCCGTGGCCGCCTTCGAGGAGCTTCGTTCGGCCGGGTTCACGATTCCGGACGAGGCGATCCGGCCCGGGATCGCTTCCGTCCGATGGCCCGCGCGGATGGAAATTGTCCGCGAGTCCCCGATGGTCGTCGTCGATGGAGCCCACAATCGCCCCGCGGCCGAAGCCCTCGCCGCGTCAATGGCCGAGACGTTCGTCGGTCGCAAGGCTGTCCTCGTCACGGGCATCCTGAACGACAAAGACCTGCCGGGCATGGCGGCCGCATTAGGGCCGATTGCCAGCCGCGTATTCGCCTGTCGGCCCAAGTCGCATCGCGCGTACGACGCCGGGGAAGTCGCGGCCGCCTTCCGACCGTATGCGGAAACCCTCGTCATCCCGTCGGTCCGAGAAGCGATCGATGCGGCGCTTCAGTCGGCGGGCCCGGACGACCTGATCCTGATCACGGGCTCGATTTACACCGCGGGGGAGGCCCTTGACCATCTCGGCGTCCGCCCGTGACCGGATCGCGTTCATCGTGCGGGATCTATCCCGTCGGTACCTGCCCGACGGCAATCTGCACGCGGGCGAGACGGCCCTGGCGAAAATCGTCGCGGAGACGGAAGACCCGTTCAAGGTCTTGATCTCGACGATCCTCTCCCAGCGGACTCGGGACGAAATGACCGAGGTCGCGTCGAGGCAGCTTTTCTCGAAGTACGGGGACCCGACGGAACTCGCCGGCGCGGACCTCGGCGACGTGGAGCGTCTCATCAAGCCGGTCGGCTTCTACCGCCAGAAGGCCGGCCAGATTGTAAAGGTGAGTCGGACCCTCCTCGAGCGCCATGCCGGCTCCGTGCCACGGACCTACGAGGAGCTGATCGAGCTTCCCCAGGTCGGCCCGAAGACCGCGAACTGCGTCCTCGTCTACGGATTCGGCGTCCCACGCATCCCGACCGACACCCACGTCCACCGGGTGAGCAACCGGCTCGGTCTCGTGCGGACGAAGACTCCGGAGGCGACCGAACGGCGGCTCATGCAGACCGTGCCGATGGAGTACTGGCTCCACATCAACGAGTTGTTCATCCGATTCGGGAAAGACCTCTGCCGACCGATCGGCCCTCGTTGCCCGCAATGCTCCTTCACCCGGTTCTGCCGATTCTATCCGAAGACGAAGTGGTCACGGGAGGCGCGTCGCCGACGTCGAAAAGCTGCGAAACGCCGGGCCTGACTGCACCTTTGATATCGTTGCGCGGTGGTGTCCGATCCGGATGCGGATCGATTTCCTCGAATACATGGCGATGGACCTCCTCCGGAAGGAGCCGTTCACGATCGCGAGAGGGTCATCGGCCGTGGCCCAGAACGTCCTGGTCATCGTTCATTCCGGTTCGCTCACCGGCACCGGGAGCGGCGCTCCAACGGATGTGACCGGTGAGACGATCCGGTCTGCGATGGAGGCGATCAAGGCGATGGCGCGAGCCCTCGAGGGGTTCCCGTTCGAGCGGCCCCGCGAGGTCGCCGACAAAATGGACAAGGTCCTCAACGGCAGCCCATCGGTCAAGGCCGCGATCGACATCGCGGTCCACGACCTCGCCGCGCAACAAGCGGGCGTGCCGCTGACCCGGTATCTCGGCGCGAGCCGGGATCGGATGGTCACCGACATGACGATTGGAATCATGGACACTCGAGGCGCCGTCGAGCGAGCCCAGCGGTGGGCCCAAGCCGGATTCCGCGCGCTGAAGGTGAAAATCGGCCGGGACCCGAAATCGGATATGGATCGGCTTCGCGCGATTCGCGGGGCCGTCGGTCCCCGGATCGAGTTGCGAATCGACGGGAACCAAGGGTACACCTGGAGCCAGGCGCTCGGCTTCGCTCGGGCGGCGAAAGACCTGGACATCTCGGTCTTCGAGCAGCCGGTGGCCAAGACGGACCTGGAGGGGATGCGCGTCCTGACGGAATCCTCGCCGATCCCGATCATGGCAGACGAGATGGTCCTCACGCCCGACGACGCGAAAAAGGTCCGGTGGGCCAACGCCGCGAAGGCCGTGAACCTGAAACTGATGAAACATGGCGGCATAAGCCGAGCAATCGACGTGAATACGATTTGCGAATCTGCCGGCTACCCCACGATGGTCGGCTGCATGGGGGAACCGCAAATCTCGATCGCGGCGGCGCTGGCCTTCGCCCTCGCTCAGAAGAACGTTCGGTGGCTCGACCTGGATTCACACTTCAATCTCGCCGAGGATCCCTCGAAAGGCCTGCGTTTCGAGAACGGGGAGTTGATCGCGCCTGACCGACCCGGGCTCGGTGTTACGTTGGCTTGACGGGATCCTGCGGCTTCCCCGGTGGTTCCGCGGACAAGGCGCGATCCTGTTCCTCTTCTTCGATTACTCGAGCGACCGCGACCACCTCGTCGCCGTCACCGAGACGCTGGAGCCTCACGCCGCGCGCCGCGCGGCCCTTGACGCTGATATCGGCGACGGCGCAACGAATTACGACCCCCGCTTTCGTTGTGGCGAGGAGATGCTCCTCAGGTCGGACGACTTTCACCGCGACGACGCGGCCTTTCGCGTATTTCGCGCTGGTCGTGCGGACTCCTTTCGATCCCCGACGGGTCTTCCGATATTCGGAGATCGTCGTGCGCTTGCCGTAGCCGCTGGAAAGGACCGTCAGCAACTCGGCTTCCGGGTTGCTCGACAGGGCCATCGATACGACCTCGTCTCCCGATCGGACGCGCATGCCCGCGACACCCGCCGCGGGTCGGCCCATCGGACGGACTTCATCAATCGGGAAGCGATTTGCGTATCCGCCGGCGGAAGCGAGGATGACCTCCTCGTTGCCCCCGGCAATCCGCACGTCGATCAGCTCGTCCCCCTCATTCAGCTTGATTGCGCGGATCCCGCTCTCGCGGATGTTCTGGAATTCCGCGAAGCCGGTCCGTTTGATTCGTCCCCGTTTGGTCACGAAGACGAGGAATCGGTCTGGGGGGAACTCTCGAGTCGGAATCATCGCTTCGACCTTCTCATCGGGATCGAGGCGCTCCAAGAGGTTGACGACGGGCTTCCCCCGGGCATATCTCCCGGCGGCGGGCAGCTTGAAGGCCTTTCGCTTGAACACCTTCCCTTTCGATGAGAAGAACAGGATGAAATCATGGGTTGAGGCAACGAAGAGGTCGACGACGTAGTCTTCCTCTTTGGTGTCCATGCCCGTGACTCCCTTTCCGCCCCGACGCTGTTTCCGGTACACGCTCACGGGTAGCCGTTTGATGTAGCCCGTGTTCGTGATCGTCACGACGTTGTCCTCCTCGGGGATGAGGTCCTCGATCTGCATGTCGTAGGCTTGGAGCTCGACGGCGGTCCGGCGGTCATCACCGAACTGATCCTTGACTTCGAGGAATTCGGCTTTGAGGATGTCGAGGACTCGCTCCCGGGACGCCAGGATCGATTCGAGACTCTCGATCTTGTGGTTCAAGTCGGTCTTCTCCTGGCGCAGCTTTTCGATCTCGAGTCCGGTGAGCTGGCGCAGCGTCATGGCGAGGATGGCTTTCGCCTGGTTCTCACTCAGGAGATAGCGATTCATCAGACCCGCCTGGGCCTCGTCTGCGTCTCGCGCGCGTCGGATGAGCCGAATCACGTCGTCGAGGTGGTCGACCGCGGTGATGAGGCCTTCCACGATGTGAAGGCGCTCCCGTGCCTTCTTCAGGTCAAACTCCGTGCGTCGCCGAACGATGCTAACCCGATGGTCAATGAACGCCTGCATCGAGTCCTTGAGCGGCAGAACCCGCGGTTGTCCCTCGAGCAGGGCGAGGTTGATCACGCCGAACGTCGTCTCCATCTGCGTGTGGTGATAGAGCTGGTTGAGGACCACGTCCTCGACGGCGTCGCGCTTCAGTTCCAACACGATCCGCATACCATCTCGGTCGCTCTCGTCTCGGAGGTCCGTGACGCCCTCGATCTTCTTCGACTTGACGAGCAAGGCGATCGATTCGACGAGGGACGATTTACTGACCATGTACGGGATTTCCGTAATGACGATCCGGGCGCGGTCGTGGCCTGCCTCTTCGAACTTCGCCTTCGCACGAATCCGGATCAGTCCACGCCCGGTCCGGTACGCATCCGCTACGCCATCCGCTCCGTACAGGATGCCGCCGGTGGGAAAGTCCGGGCCGCGAATCGGACCCGTCTCCGGGTTGTACAGGTCGATCAATTCGGCCTGAGGGTTGTCAATCAGGACGATTAGGGCGTCGACAATTTCCCCGAGATTGTGTGGCGGAATGTTCGTTGCCATTCCGACTGCAATCCCGCTCGATCCGTTCACGAGGAGATTCGGGAACTTCGAGGGAAGGACGAGGGGCTCTTTCAGCGTCCCATCGAAATTGTCCATCCAATCGACGGTGTCTTTCTCCAAGTCCTCGAGCATCGCCTCGGCGGTCTTCGCGAGCCGGCACTCCGTGTATCGCATCGCGGCGGGCTCGTCCTCCGTGCTTCCCCAGTTCCCTTGGCCGTCGATCAGCGGATAGCGAAGGGAAAAAGGTTGGACCATTCGGGCCAACGCGTCGTAGATCGCGAGGTCTCCATGCGGGTGGAGTTTGCCCAGGGTCTCCCCCACTACACGGGCTGCCTTCTTGTATTGGGAGCCAGAACTCATCCCCAACTCGTTCATCGCATACAAGATTCGGCGTTGGACGGGTTTCAGGCCGTCGCGAACGTCGGGTAACGCACGCCCGACGATAACACTCATCGCGTAGTCGATGTACGACCGGTGTAGTTCGTCTTCAATTGGCTGCGGGGAGACGCGGGGGCGGGACTCCTGGGCTTCCTCCGGCATGCTCCTCCTATATGTCCAGGTTGACGACTTCCTTCGCGTGTTCCTGGATGTATTGTCGGCGAGGCTCGACGGCTTCGCCCATAAGGATCGAGAACAGGGCGTCGGCGGTCGCGGCGTCCTCAATCGTCACTTGCTTCAGTTGGCGCCGAGCGGGATCCATCGTCGTCTCCCACAGCTCCTCGGCGTTCATTTCCCCCAAGCCCTTGTACCGCTGGTACACGGCCCCCTTGTCGCCGAGTTTCTTCGCCAGGTCTTCTCGCTGCTTCTCCGTGTACGCATAGTGGAGGTCCTTCCCTTTCTTGATCTTGTATAACGGCGGTTGCGCGATGTACACGAATCCGCTGTCGAGGAGCGGCCGCATATATCGGAAGAACAGCGTCAGGAGGAGCGTCGTGATGTGCTGCCCGTCCACGTCTGCGTCGGCCATCGTGATGACTTTGTGATATCGGACCTTCTTGAGATCGAACTCTTCGCCGACGCCCGCCCCGATGGCGGTGATGAGCGTCCGGATCTCCTCGTTCTTGAGCATCTGATCGAGTCGGGCCTTTTCGACGTTCAGGATTTTCCCGCGAAGGGGAAGGATCGCTTGGAACTCGCGGCGACGACCTTGCTTGGCAGATCCGCCGGCGGACGGCCCTTCGACGATGAACAGCTCCGACTTCGCCGGATCGCGCTCTTGACAATCCGCGAGTTTTCCGGGGAGGTTGAATCCTTCGAGCAGGCCTTTCCGACGCGTGAGCTCGCGGGCTTTGCGTGCGGCCTCGCGAGCCTGCGCCGCAAGCACGGCTTTCCCGATGCAGATCTCAGCGACCTTGGGAGTCTCCAAGAAGAAATCGGTGAGCTTCTCGTACACGATGGACTCGACGATTCCTTTGATCTCGGAGTTCCCGAGTTTCATCTTCGTCTGCCCCTCGAACTGCGGTTCGGGGACCTTGAGGCTGAGGATCGCCGTCAATCCCTCGCGGGCGTCGTCGCCCTCGAGGCTTTCGCCCTGTTTGAGATACTTGTTGTCCTTCGCGTACTTGATGAAGGCCCGCGCCAGCCCCGCCTTGAATCCGACGAGATGGGTGCCGCCTTCGATCGTGTCGATGTTGTTCACGAACGTGAAGATCGACTCGTTGTAGCCGTCGTGGTACTGCATCGCGACTTCGACGAGCGTTCCCTCGGATTCCTTCGAGAATCGGATCGGATCCGGGTGGAGCGGGTTCTTCGCCCGGTTGATCCATTTGACGTACTCGGCGATGCCGCCCTGAAATTCGAAAACGTCCCCGCGGTCGTGGACCTTGTCCACGATGATAATCCGAAGGCCCGCGTTGAGGAAGGCGAGCTCCCGCAAGCGCGTCGCGAGGATGTCATAGTCGAACTCGATCGATTCGAAGACCTGCGAGTCCGGAAGGAACGTGATGATCGTGCCGGTCCCCTCCGCCGGGCCCACGACCTCGAGGTCGGTGGCCTTCGTCCCGCGTTCGAACCGCATCCGGTGCTCCTGACCTTCTCGTTTCACGCGGACCTCGAGCCATTCGCTCAGCCCATTGACGACCGAGAGGCCGACGCCGTGCAGCCCGCCGGAGACGCGGTACATCTTTCGCTCGAACTTCCCGCCACTGTGCATCCGAGACAGGACGATCTCGACGCCCGGCGCGCCATACTTCGGATGGATGTCGACCGGAATCCCCCGACCGTCGTCTGCGACCGTCACCGATCCGTCCGGGTTCAAGGTGACCTGGATTTCCTTGCAGAAGCCGGCCATGGCTTCGTCAATCGAGTTGTCCACGACCTCGTGGACGAGGTGGTGGAGGCCGCGCGAGTCGACCGAGCCGATGTACATCGCAGGCCGTTTTCGGATCGCCTGCAGGCCTTCGAGGACCTGGATCTGCGTGGCGTCGTAGGCGGTCTCTTCTACCATCTATTTCGTGACCTCTTAGAGCGCGGTTCGGTGCCCTCTCGCAGCCCATCCCGGGGGATGCGCCAAGTATACGGCAGGCCGTTATAAACGTTCGGAGCCCAGTTTCTATGGAGAAAACAGGCCTGCGGAAGGGGGCTCTTTTCGAGGTCTTTTCCTTAAATACTATAGCACGGTCATTTCGACCCCCTTGTTCTCACCCGGGAGAACGTTGGATGGACGGGCCCAAAATCCGACCGCAATCGGGGCCTATTTCCGCTTCCACCGGACCCCGTCGCGGGTATCCTCGAGGACCACGCCGACCGCCGCGAGAGCGTCGCGAATTCGATCCGCGGTGGCGAAGTCCTTTCGCTTGCGGGCGTCCTCGCGGAGCGCAACGATCAGGTCGAGAAGGCGGTCCACGAGGTCCGCGCCCTTCGGATTCGGCTCGAGGATGCCGAGGACCTCGCTGAACGTCTGAAAGGCGTGCGCGGCGTCGTCGAGGGCGTCACGTCCCGCACCCGTTTCGATCGCCTTGTTCACCGCGCGTCCATACTCGAAGATGGCGGCGATCGCCTCGCGCGTGTTGAAATCGTCCGACATTGCCGCGTCGAAGTCCTCGAGTGCCTTCGCCGTCGCCGCCTTCAGGGAGCGATCGGCCTTCCCGGCATCGAGGGCCCGACGGCGTTCGGCGTCGAGCGTGCGCGTCGTCTCTCGAATCCGCTCGTACGATCTCTTCGCCTCGTCGAGGAGCTCCGGCGCGAAGTCGATCGGCCCGCGGTACTGGACGTTGATCAGGAAGAAGCGGATCACGTCGGGCTCGTAGAGCTTCAGGGCCGCCTTCACGGGCCAATAGTTGCCGAGGGACTTGTGCATCTCCTCGCCCTTCACCGTGACCATCCCGCCGTGCATCCAGTACTTCACGAAGGGCGTGACGCCCGTGTACGCCTCGGCTTGGGCGATCTCCGCCTCGTGGTGCGGGAACATCAGTTCCGTGGCGCCCCCGTGGAGATCGTACTGCGACCCGAAGTGTCGGATCGTGATCGCGGTGTCCTCGATGTGCCATCCCGGCCGGCCTTTGCCCCACGGGCTGTCCCACGCGGGCTCGCCCGGCTTCTGGGCCCTCCAGAGCACGAAGTCGGCGGGGTGTCTCTTCCGCTCCTCGATGGCGATTCGCGCTCCGGGCCGGAGTGCTTCGACTTTCTGTCCGCTCAGCTTGCCCCAACCGGAGAACGTGGTCGTGTCGTAGTAGACGCTTCCGTCCTCGGCGACATACGCGTGGCCCTTCTCGATTAAACCTCGGATTTGCGCGATGATATCGTCGATGTAGTCCGTCGCAAACGCATAGACGTCCACCGAATTGCAGCCAAGGGCGTCCGTGACCTCGAGGTATTCGCCGAAGTACTGGTTGACGATCTCCTTCCACCCGCGTCCGGTCTTCTGCATCTTCTCGATGATCCGGTCTTCGATGTCCGTGACGTTCTGCAGGTAGAACACGTGGTACCCCTTGTGACGGAGGAAGCGGGCGACGACGTCGAAGGCGACGTACGTCTTCGCGTGGCCCATGTGCGTCTCGTCTTGCGGGGTGAGGCCACAGACGAACATCGACACCCGGTTGGCTCGGAGCGGAATGAACTCCTCCTTCTTCCGGGAGAGCGTGTTGTACACTCGGATGGGCATCGCGCGGTCCGCATGAAGGCGGCGCGTATTAAGGTTCTCGAGCAACGCGGGGTGCGCCGCGCATTTTCGAAGTTTGTCAATCGCAATACATTCGGTGCGGAAGTCTTATGGACCCTGGGTCTGCCATGCCGGGCCGGCCATGGCGGGTCTCCTCCCCTCCCGACGCGCGGCGACCGGTCGCGGCGTTTGGGCCCGCGAACTCCGGAGGGCCGCCGTTCTGTTCGCGGCAAGCGTCGCGCTCTTTTGGTGCTCGTCGGCAGCGGGTCGATGGATCCTTCCGGTTCCGGATTCCGCTCCCGTCTTCGGAGACATCGTCCTCGCGTGGATCGCGGTCGTCGTCCACGTCTCCGCATGGCCGAATCTCTGGGCCGGGCTGCGGGACCTCCGGGCGCGACGGCCGGACGATCCTAGCGTCGTCGTCGCATGGAGGGCGTTTCTGCTTACCTTCGTCGTGGTCGTCGCTGCGCTCATCGCCCTCCCGCTCGAGTACCGAGCGATGGTGTCGTCGAACGCTTGGATTTTCGTTTTCTATGTAAACGTATTTCCGTACCTCAGCTGGTCGTTCGTGCCAATCCTCGCCCTCCATGGGATTCTCTTCGGCCGCATTGCAGGCTCCGTGGAACCGCGGTTCCGGTATCTCGCGGATGTGGGAGCGTTGGTCTTGTTCACCGTCGCGGCCGCGACGATCGTGGTGATCCTCCAGAGTCCCGGGACGACCGGGTTCGTTCAAGCCTGGAGCCTCAGTCTCGGCATCCTCCCCGGGGCAGCCGTGTTTGGCTACGCACTGCTCGCCCTCGGGATGACTGCGTATACGGCCCCGGCGAACCCCCGAGGCTTCTCTTGGACTCGAGAACGGATGCGCGGGTCATCACCCGAGCGCTTGCTCGAGATCTTCCGTTAGATCCTGGACGTCTTCGAGTCCGATCGAGAAGCGAACCAAGCCGTCCGTGATGCCCTGCTTCTCCCGCTGATCCTTGGGCACGCTCGCGTGGGTCATCGAGGCCGGGTGTTCGATCAAGGACTCGACGCCGCCGAGGCTCTCCGCCGGCACAATGACTTCGAGACGTTTCAGCCGCTCGACGACCCGGGACGGATCGCGGACCTCGAAGCTGAGCATGCCGCCGAAGCGACGCATCTGTTTCTTCGCGATGGCGTGACCGGGGTCGTCGGGGAGCCCGGGATAGTGGACCTTCGCGACGGCCTTCTGCGATTTCAAGAATTTCGCGATTGCTTCTGCGTTGTCGCAATGCCTCTCCATACGGACGGCGAGCGTCTTGATCCCGCGCAGCGTGAGCCAACAGTCGAACGCGCTCGGGACCGCGCCCAACGCGTTCTGAGAGAACTTGAGCCTCTCATGGAGATCCTCCCGGTTCATCACGAGGGCGCCGCCGAGGAGATCCGCATGCCCGCCGATGTATTTCGTCGTGCTATGGACGACGAGATCGACTCCGAGGGACAGGGGATTCTGCAGGGCCGGCGACGCGAACGTGTTGTCGCACACGCTGATCGCATCGTGCGCCTTCGCGATGACCGCCAGCTCCCGCAGGTCGACGACTTTCATCAGGGGGTTCGTCGGGGACTCCGTCCAGAGCATCCGGGTCTCCGGTCGGAATGCGTCCTCGGCATCGACGAGGTCTCGGAGGTCGACGAATGTCGAGTCGATTCCGTAGTTGCTCATGATTCGCGTGAAGATGCGATAGACGCCGCCATAGCAATCGTCCGTCACGACGACGTGGTCTCCTTTCTTCAGGAGGGTGAGGGACGTCGTGATGGCCCCCATGCCGCTCGAGAACGAGAGGGCGTACTTCGCGCCCTCCAGGCCAGCGAGGCTGTCCTGCAGCGCGTTCCGCGTCGGGTTCGCTCCGCGCGCGTATGCATACTCGTCCTGGGTCTTCCGGGAGTAGGTCGAGGTCAGGTACAACGGCGGGGTCACCGCGCCGGTTCGAGGATCCGGTTCCTGCCCGACATGGATGGCCTTCGTGGCAAAGCGCATGGGATCGCCGGGGACGGAGTCGCGGGCCCGCCGTAAATAGGCTTGCTACGCGCGCCCGGCGAGGTACTCGATGACGTCGATCCGGGTGATGATCCCTTCGAGGCGGTTCTCCTTGCCGATGACGACCGCCGGGTTCCCGCGCATCAGCAATTTGTAGACCTGCTCGAGGTCCGCCCCCGGCTCGACGATGGGGAACGGTTTCTCCATCACCTTGGCGACGTAATCGTCGTACATCTTCGGGTTCTCGAGGAGCGCCTTCATCAAGATCTCCTCCCGCAAGCTCCCCACGAGGATGCCCGTGTCCATCACCGGGAGCTGCGACACGTTGTACTGGCGCATCATGTCGGCCGCCTCCCGCACCTTCGCCGCGATATCGATCGTGATGACGCCGGGAATCGTTCGCTCTTTCGCCCGGAGGATCGTCATGAGTGGCGCGACGGGTTCTTCCAGGTAGCCTTGCTCCTTCAACCACTCCTCGTTGTGCGCCTTCGACAGGTAGCGCTCCCCGGTGTCGGGCAGCAGGACGACCATCACGTCGCCCGAGCCGAGTGTCTCTCCGATCCGTCGCGCCGCAACGACCGCGGCACCGCTCGAACTGCCGGCAAGGATCCCTTCCTCGCGGGCGAGGCGGCGCGTCATCAGGTACGATTCCTTGTCGCCCACCTTGACGATCTCGTCGATCGTGTCGAACCAGGTGGACTCCGGGACGAAGTCCTCTCCGATTCCTTCGATCTTGTACGTGTGGGCCTTCATCGTCTCCTTCTTGTAGAAGTAGTCCTTCAAGATCGATCCGAGCGGGTCCACCCCGATCACCTGGACCTTCGAATTCTTCTCTTTGAGGAACTTGCCCACGCCGCTGATCGTGCCGCCGGTGCCCATCCCGCAGACGAAGTGCGTGACCGTTCCGTCCGTATCCCGCCAGATCTCCGGACCCGTCGTCTCGTAATGGGCTCGGGGATTCGCCTGGTTCGCATACTGGTTGGGCAGGATCGAGTTCGGGGTGTCTCGATGGATCCGCTCGGCGACCCGGTAGTATGAATCCGGGTGCTCCGGCGGGACCGCGGTCGGCGTCACCACGACGCGGGCCCCGAGAGCTTTCAGGAGATCGATCTTCTCGCGGCTCATCTTGTCCGGCATCGTGAAGACCGTCCGGTAGCCTTTGATCGCGGCGACCATCGCGAGCCCGAGGCCCGTGTTCCCGCTCGTCGGCTCGATGATCGTCCCCCCCGGTCTCAATAGCCCCTTCGCCTCGGCGTCCTCGATCATCTTCTCGCCGATCCGGTCTTTCACACTTCCGCCCGGGTTCATCATCTCGAGCTTCGCAAGCGCGAGACAGGGGACGCCCGCCATGATCTTCGGCAGCTTCACCAAGGGCGTGTTCCCGATGGTGTCGAGGATGCTCTCGAAATAGCGCATTTTCTAGGCCGGCTCCATCAACGAGTTCGATGAAAGGATGGTCGCTATAAGAACGTGCGCGGGTCGTTCAACGTCGGGCATCCGTCGAAGACCGATTCGGTTCGTCCACTTCGAAATCCCTCCGGTGTGGAACGGAACGGTCCATGTGGCACGTCATTCGAGAGTGCCGGGGGAGGGAGTCGAACCCTCTGGAAACCGATCTGCAGTCGGTCACATTAGCCGCTCTGTCACCCCGGCGTCGCCCGCTCAACCGACGCGGCGTAATTGAAACTTTGGAGACGCAATTTCGGGACCGCGCGCCGAACCTGGGTGGGGCGACGTCATGCGGAGTTCGAACGTCGTCTGCTAAACTATTAGTGTCAACTCTCCGTTCCATCCGCCATTCCTGCCGGGGAGGGAGCGGTATCGAGTCTGAGGCGGACGCGGAAGGAGAAAGCGTCGATGTCCGCCTCGCTTCGGAGTCGGCTCCACGACGGCCTTGGGGCCGCATCACGGCGGTTGTGGTCGTTGCTCTCGTGGCGATCACCGCCATCTCAATCGCGGTTCGGCAGCCGAACCGGGCGCCATCGATCACCGACGTAAGCGTGAGCAGCGAGACCGCGACGACGGCGCCGCCCACCACGTTGACGTTCACGGGTCAGGCAACCGACCCGGACGGAGATGTGCTCTCCTACACATGGGACTTCGGGGACGGCGGGACGGCATCCGGAACTCAGGTGACCCACGCCTACGGCGTCCCCGGATGGTACCTCGCGCTCCTGACCGTCAGCGATGGAAAGAACGGGGTCACAACGAGTGACGATCAGCTCCTCTTCGTGCACGCCCTATCCGCTCCGGCCGACGGCCGGATGCCGCCGAGCCCGCCGACCGGCTGCGCCATCCGCTGCGTCGGTTCGACAGGACTCGCGGTGCTCGCGGCGAACCGGTCGACCGCCCCCGCTGACTCGGATGTCCGTTTCAGCGGAAATGGTTCGTGGGCGTACGTCTGGTCGTGGAACAACGCCTCGAACACCTCCCGCGGCGGGACGTACACCGCGGTGAGTGCAGCGGAAGACGCATCCCTGTTCTCGCTCGTCTACTCCTGGGGGGACGGGACCGCGAACACGACCGGTACGGCGCTTCAAGTCGGCCAAGCGACACACCGATTCGTGTCTCCGGGGAATTACTTCGTTCGCTTGACCGTGACTTCGGATCTCTGGAACCGATCCTCGGGCTACACCGTGCGGGTCCTCGCCAGTGCCCCACCGGTGCAGCTGAAGTATCCCGACATCTTCGGCTCGGCGATCGCGGGAGAGCCGGATTCCCTGGATCCGGTCGTCGACAATGAGTCGGCAGGCGGCGAGGTCCTTCAGAATCTGTATGAAACCCTCGTGTCGGTCCCGGCCGACAGCGAAAGCGTGGCCCCTCTCGTCCCCCGTCTCGCCATCGAGGTTCCGTCGACCACGAACAACGGCACCTCGGCCGACGGGAGGAACTACACCTTCACCTTGCGTCAGAATGTGACGTTCCATGACAGGAGCCAGCTGGCCGTACGCGATGTCGCGTTTTCGTTCCGGCGCATGCTCGCGATCCACCCGCCCGACGGACCATCCCGAATCCTCGAGCGCCTCCTGACGAACTCGATCAGCGCATTCGCGGGCGCGGATTGCAATCCGTCGATCGCGGGCACGCAAAACTGCACGATCGGGGACTGGGTGAACGCGACGTTCCCGGTGCGGGCCACGGTTCCGGCGTACATGAGCGCGGCCTTGCCTTCGGAACCTTCGTGGGATACGACCGCGCTGAACATCTCGACGGCATGGGCCGTGAGCAATTCGACGGTCCTGCCGACCGGCAACAACTCCGTGGTGTTCCACCTCCTGCGTCCGTACCCCGCCTTCTTGCCGATCCTCGCTTCGACCGTCGGTTCGATCCTCTCGGAGTCGTGCCTCAGGAGCAACGGAGGCGTCCGGTGGGGAGCCCCCAATTCCAATCTGGCCCGCGGGGCGGATTGCGGAAGTGGACCGTTCACCCTGACGGCGTGGTCCGCGAACCAAGCCATCGTCTTGACGCGGTTCGACCAATATTGGCGCGGCCCCGCGAAGGTCCCGACGGTCCACATCCTACCCGTGCGCGATGTCATGAGCCGTGAGTTCTTGCTCCTCGCCGGAGACGTGGACTCCGCCGCCATTGACCGGGACCACCAGTGGGACGTGATGAACGCAGACGGGACGCCGAAATCGCCGACCTTGCGGATCGCGAAGGACCGACCCGAGTTCGCCGTCTCGTTTTTCGGGTACAACCAGAACGTCACCATCGCGGTCGCGGCCGCGCTCGGTCCGATTTCCGTCCCGCCGGCCTTCTTCGCGGACGTGCACGTTCGCCGGGCGTTCACGTACGCATTCGATTACGGTGCCTTCGTGGTGAACGTGACCCACGACGCCGGCTTGCAACCCCGCGGCCCGATCCCGCTCGGCCTCCCGGGGTATAACGCCAGCATTCCCCTCTTCCCGTTCGATCTGGCGCGGGCGGCCACGGAGCTGAACGCCACGCCGTACTGGTTGTCCGGATTCAATCTCACGTTGTACTACCGCGCGGGGAACGATTACGAAGAACACGGATGCAGGCTGCTGGCCAACGGCCTCGAGGCGTTGCACTCACAGAAAGGTTCGCCCGGGGCGATCTCGGTGGGCGTTCGATCCCTGACCCCTGCGGCATACATCGGGGCCTTGCGCGCCGGAGGTCTCCCCCTCGCCCTGTTCTCGTGGGCGCCGCGGTTCGCGGATCCCCTGGACTCCGTCGCGCCGTTCCTTCGCCGAGGCAGCGCGTTTCCGACATGGATCGGATACGGCAACGCCACGTTGGACGCCCTCATCGACGCAGCGGCGAGCGAGTTGAACGAGACGACGCGGATCCAGGACTTCCTCGACCTGACTGCCCGCGCGGTTCTCGACGATGTGCCATATCTCTGGGTCTTCCAGGGGACGAGCTTTCACGTCGAGCGCGCGTGGGTCAGCGGCTACTACTTCAACCCGATGCTCCAGGGATTGGATTACTATCCGTTGTCCAAGGGTTAGACGGTCTGCGACGCCCGCTCCAAACCCGACGATTCATTCCCGACGACATTCGGTTGACACTTTATCGAACGGTCTCGCCGAATCTATATATGCGGGTAAGGGCTGGCGCGTCGGATGGCGGATCTGAAGACGATTACCGACACGGTCCATGGGACGATTCGCCTCGATCCGCTGACCCTCGACCTCCTCGAAACGCTCGAGCTCCAGCGACTCAATTCGATTCGTCAGCTCGGCCTCACGTATCTCGTGTTTCCCGGGGCGAATCATTCGCGCGTCGAACACTGCCTCGGGGTGGGGCACGTCGCGGGGGAGATGGCGCGAGCCCTCGGGCTGCCGGAGGACGAACGAAAACTCGTCCAGGCCGCGGGCCTTCTCCATGATGTCGGCCACGGGCCGTTCTCTCATACCCTCGAGCACGTCCTGAGCCGCGAGCTCGCGGTGGATCATATGCACCTCACGCAGGGCATCATCACGGGCCACGACGACAATGTGTCCCCCGAGGATCGGCACGCCTTCCGAGACGTCAAGCGGATTCCCGAGGTTCTCGAGGAACATGGGGTGGATCCCGCAGCGGTTGCCGCGCTCATCCGCGGACCCTCGGAGAAAGGAACGAGCCTCCTCGTGCCCGGAAGCCGGAAGGAATCGAAGCGCTACTTGGCGCAGATCATCCACAGCCCGATGGACGCCGACCAGATCGACTACCTGATGCGGGATGCGCACTACACCGGCGCCACCCACGGGACGATCGACTTCTCCCGCCTCCTTCAGACGCTCCGGAGCCACCGAGGCGAGCTCGCGCTGGACCGCAAAGGCCTCCCGGCCCTGGAAGGCATGCTCGTCGCGCGGGGCCTCATGTACTCGTCCGTGTACTTCCACAAGACGGTGCGCATCGCCGAAGAGATGCTCGCGCGCGCCGTGGAGCGATCCGATGCGCCGATCGCGGACATCCAGAAGATGGTGGACCACGAGCTGCTGAACTGGCTCGTGCATCAAGGACCGCTCCAGCGAGAGATCGCGTTGCGCCTGAAGTATCGCAAGCTCTACAAGCGCGTGCTCGCGTCGGATCGGGACGACCTGACCGACGCGACGCGGGCCGTGCTCGCATCGTTCAAGGATCCGGACGAGCGCCGGCGCGTGGAGGACCGCATCGCACGACGAGCGGGCGTGAAACCGGGTCAGGTCATCGTCGATGTCCCGCTTCCCGAACTCCTCCTGAGCGAACCCCGGATTGCAAAGACCGAAGTCCCGATCCTCGACGACGATGGCGTGAAGCCCTTTTCGAAAGTGAGTCCTCTCGGCCGTGCTCTCCAGGTGCGCCAGGTCGTCGACTGGGTCGTCATGGTCGCGGCGCCGGCCGAGGCCGTCGACGCGGTCCGGAAAGCGTCGAAGTCTGCACTCTTCGAGTGAATTTGCTCCGGCGGACCGCGATTCGCGCGCGTTTGTCAACGCGGCGGACGTTCGTCCGACAACTTTTAAATAGCGTCCGCCGGATACGCGGCCATCTTGCGGGATGGGATGAACTCGCAGGCTCTGCAGGTGTCGCAATGAACTCGATGTTAGAGGACGTTCTCGCCCGGGAAGGGAGTGCCCCCGCATTTGAAGACAGCCGGGTCGACGCCGAGCTCGAAGAGATGCTCAGCAAGATGCGGACGAATATCAAGATCATCGGCCTCGGAGGCGGCGGATGCAACACGATCGGCCGGGTCTACAACGAGGGAATCGTCGGGGCCGAGCTGTTCGCATGCAACACGGATGCGCAACACTTGCTCCACATCGCGGCCCCGAAGAAGGTCCTCCTCGGTCGACGCATCACAAAGGGCCTCGGGGCCGGTGCGTTGCCGCAGATTGGCGAGGAAGCGGCCCGGGAGGCCGAAGAAGAGTTGCGGGCCATCGTCCAAGGAGCGGACATCGTCTTCGTGACGTGCGGCCTCGGCGGCGGCACGGGCACGGGCAGCTGCGGTTACGTTGCGCGGCTTGCGAAGGAGATGGGCGCCCTGACAATCGCGGTCGTCACCTTGCCGTTCCGAGGAGAAGGAAAGCTCCGGATGGAGAGCGCGGAATGGGGGCTCGAGCGACT
>Ga0209376_1000271_pt1 | contig 58258 bp, 66 predicted proteins | sample GraSoiAngelo_134_FD_185891 | JGI IMG/M metagenome (GOLD analysis project Ga0209376, IMG submission 185891) | Grasslands soil microbial communities from the Angelo Coastal Reserve, California, USA - 14_0929_05_30cm (SPAdes) (version 2) | ecosystem: Environmental > Terrestrial > Soil > Grasslands ...
GGCGCTCTCGTTGTGGTGTTGTTGATTCCGTTGATGATGATCACCGGCGTCTTGAGCGATCGGTTGCGACGGGCGCAACGACGCGGCGCAGAAGTTCCACTGAAAGACTTCCGCAAGGACATCATTCTGGAACTCTACAATGAGGCCGGACAACTCGTCTTCGCCTACAAAATTTACCGCTGCTGGGTTTCGGAATATCAAATACTTCCCGACCTCGATGCTAATGCGAATGCCATCACAATAGAGCAGATCAAGCTGGAAAATGAAGGCTGGGAACGCGACCAGTCCATAAAGGAGCCGGTCGAGCCATCGTCAAAAAAATCTTAACCGATAATCTGTTGGGCGAGAAGCATTCGACGAGTGGGAAAAATTCACGTTCCTTAGAACGAGCGAAGAATTATCTATTAGGCGTTGCGGTCCGATGCCGGCGAAAAAGCGCTCTAGCGCCGCAGCTCAGCGTTTGGCACAAGAACCATTTCCGCGATTCCATCGGCACACCTTCATGCGACGCAATTCTAGCGCCCCGCAGAGACGCATCTGCTACGCGTCCCGAGAGTGTTCAAAAGCGGCCGGGTCCGATGCAACGCATCGTGGACGATCTTGCATGGGTGGTTACGCGAGTTTTTGTCGTGGCGTCCAGGAGTCCACTCAAGTCAAGCGATACACGAACCGGGAGTGAAATGACTTGCTAGGTATTCACGATGGGGAGGGACCAGTTGGAACGCCGGGATGACCACTCTTGTGAGCGGACGAGAATTCCAGATACCCGCCCGTCCCCCCAATCCCGTATACCTTTGCATCTTGCAGACCAGCGTTCAGTAGAATATCCAGGAGATCCTCGGCTAGGCCTGGCCGCGGTAAATTGTCCTCTACTTCAGGGCCGTACGTATCCGGCGGGACGCGGTGCTCTTTGTCTTGACCGAGCACGGGAAAACCGGCTCCGCAACTAGCAAATACGATGACCACGTTGGTTGCCATATTTTCGGTCGGAACATCCCACACCGTTCTCGCGCCCAACTGCTGGTCCTCCGGAGCTAACAGCGCCCAACGAACGTACAAGCCACGGTACGTTTCGTACGCCGAGAAAATGCCCCGCGGGCCACCGTGACAAAATAACCATATCTCATCGACAGGTGTCTTGAGACACTTGGCGGCATCCGCGATTCGATTCACAATGTCTTCTCCCGTGCGGTACGGCGTCGGCCCCACCTCAAGCCCGCAGTCCGGAAACCTGGGATCCGCGATCGCGCCAATCCTGTTCGCCTTTTCGGCGGCTAGGTTCAGGAACCCGAGTCGATCGACCGGTTTTGTCTCAACGTCCTGAAAAAAGGAGAGCTTTGCTCTGATTCCTGGAGGTGGAACGTCCGAGCGGTCCTCGGAGAGAAGCTCCCAAAGTGTCTTCTCGTCTGGGCTGCCGCGCAGTGCTGGCCAGTGATCTTTCCACGGTTGCGCAGTTCCGAGGGCTTTGTCGTCGCTCACCGAGTAGGCAGCATATTCCTCACCGCGGAAGAAATAACCCCTTCCATGCTCGCCGACGAACGCTGCGTCAATGCGGTCGAAATTCAGGCCTGCCCATCCGTCTGCGATTTTGCGTTCCGCTTGGAGCGGCGCGCCGTTGACTGGGTCGCAGGCGAGATAAAAGCCCTCTTTGAAAAAGTACAGCCGTCCATTAGGCCAGAACAGAACGGTATCGAGATCACGCTGATACTTGGGAGGGAGTAAGGAATAGCGTTCCACGATGGGGCGGCTGATTGAGGGCGCCCTCCTCGTCCGGGTTGTCGCTGATCCGGTAAGGAACGAACATGTCCTCGCGGAAGAAATAGACCAGTCCCTCGGATTCCACCGTCGCAGCCGCATCAATCCGGCCCTCGAAAGCGAGACCTTTCCAACGATGCTCCGTTAGCGAGACTCTCTCCTCCGCCTCTTCGCCGCCGCTCAGACGATATCGAACATATGTCGAGCCTCGAAAAAAGTACGCCTTGTCGGTTGGCGGCCAGTATACGATCGCATCAATCTTGGGCATGGTGTCGTTCAGCTGCTAATTGCCACGACCCTGCATTCTCGAAGCCTTGCACTTCGAGGCGTTTGTCATCAACGGTTGGACTTTGAAACATCTGCGTTTCCTCACCGAGTAAATAAGCCAGCAACCACGAAAGGCTCATCCATCCATGCCCGGTTTGGGGACTTGAATGAAAAGCCCGTTCCATCATCGACAAATTGCTCTTCAAGATGGCGTCCATTTTCCGACATAGCGCGGTATTTGAGCGTCCGACCTACAGCAACGGTGAAACTGAACTGACTGTAGCGGTAAAGCGCCATCCAGTGGCCAATGTCTTTCGTGCTATAAGAAACACGCTTATCTTGCGGAACAGCGTTGATGTCCCAATGAGAAAAAATATCAACAGGAATGGTTAGTGACTGACCGGGATCGATTTGATTGATATGTAAAGGCTGAAAAGAATGGAGTAAACGCTCTTGCAATGGTTCGAAAAGCCAAGGCTCTAATTCGGGCTGGTATGGGACGCTTCCGTCAGTATAGTCCACTCTGATTTCGACATTTGTGTACGTTTGTGTACCGGTATTCTGTACGGTGATCTTTAGGAATGGCGGATATTCCTTCCCCACGCAGTACTCACTATCCGCGCCGGGTTCGCGTATTTCCCGTGCACTTTCGATAAGCGCGTCTCGTGCCTTCTCTTGAATTTTTTTTCGAAGCTCTTCCTTTCCCAGTTGAACAAGCTCGCTGCCGGCCGGAACCTGGGCAGCAAGCTGGTCTGCCATTTGGCCGGCGAGGTAATCGGAGCCATTCGTTAGCATCTGGTTCAGATTTGGAATATTTGGAGGAATTCCTGCGGCGGCCAGTGCAGCTTCGAGTGCGATTTGAGCGACGCTGCGCGGCACAAATGGGAAAATAGTTACTACGCCTGTCACCACATAGTTCTTGGCGTCTGCATAAGCTTGTGAGGTCCAGTCAAAAGCATCCTTCACTGCTCCGGCTGCCCAGCCCCAAGGGGTCTTTTGACTGCCTGCGCCCTGATAGTGCTTGCAGCCCGGTGGCCACTCATCGACGTATCGGTACGGCACAGATTCAAATCGGGTCATGCGGATGGGAATTCCGGGCTTAACGTACCATTGGCCCATGTCGATCTTGAACTGGGGACCCGAGGAAGGAGCACTTTTATCGTAAACACGAATGACATTGGAGGGTTGGCCAACCACAGTGCCAGATGATCCAAGCGGAAGCACGCGAACATACCATAGCGGCTCATTGACTCCTGTTCTGCCCATTCCTAACGGCGGGCGGGGAATGTTAGCAAAGTCTACCGAGAATGATCCCTGAGCGCCAGAGCCCTTCCCCGATACCGCAATTTGGAGAGCCGTAGCGTCCTCGCCTAATCTAAATAGCCCGAAAGGCGCTTGGTTGACTTGCCACAGTGCTCCTTGGGCGTTAGGTACTTTTGTTACATTCCAGTGGAAGCCTATGGTTTTGCCACTCGCGGGAAAGTCAGCGCTCATAGCAATGTCGCCGTCCATATAAAAGAGGGCTGCGCCCGGAGGTAACAGCCCGCTCAGATCGGGAATTCTCACGAACGCCATATGAACCTCCCTTACTCGCGCCGAGAATAATAGTAGACATCGTAATTGGTAACAAAGCAACGACAGAAAGCACGTGACACAGACCAGGATCGCGAAGCCAACTTATAGATCTGCATCGAAACGGATGACTGCGAATTACGTGACAGCTAATATCCAAAACAAAATCAATCTGCGAAATCTGTATAATCCGCGACTAGAGTATTTTTTATGAACGTAGCCAATATCGATAGGGCGAAAGCATGGTTTGAAGTCTTACAAACGAGCGAGCGTAATCAGACCGCGGTGATGACGCTCGCGCCGGGAAAATCGTCTAGGGAAAAAGCCCAGGCGCACGACGACAGCGATCAGGTTTTGCTAATTCTGCAAGGTGAATTGACTGACGAAGTCGGCGATGACCATCAGAGCTTAAAGCGAGGCGACGTGGTTATGATTCCAAGCCGCGTGAAAGATCGCTTTTCGAACTCGACGCAGAAGCGGGTCGTGACCTTTAACATCTATTCGCCTCCGGCTTATCGTGCGGGCTGAAATCGCGTAATCTGCGGAAGAGAATAAAGTCGCAATTTGTGTCGATCTCGTTTCGTGGAGGATTTTATGTCGGTCTAGCTCTGGCGCTTTGCATCGGACTGTATTTCATCTGGCTCTGGCGGCCTGAGCGCCAAGTAAGGCGTCACACGGAGAATTTTTTCCATGCGATTGAACACAAAGACTGGCCGGCAGTCGCCAATTTTATCGGTAGCGATTATCACGATCAGTGGGGCGACGATCGCGCCCAGGTTGTGGAGCGCATGCGTGAAGGCTTCCGATACGTCCGCGGTCCCAGGATCGTCGCGTCCAATCCAGGTGTGCAGGTCGAAACGCGTCGCGCGGTATGGACCAGCAAAATTGTGCTCTACAGCGCCGACGATGATGCGATGGATTTGCTCGACGAACGCGTCAATTCACTGCCCACGCCGTTCGAACTCGAGTGGCATCGCCTCTCCGGCAAGCCCTGGGATTGGAAGCTCGCGCACGTGCGCAATTCCGCGCTCGAAATCCCATCGGATGTCTATTGACCCGAAACCTTTCGGGGTGGAAGCGATCGAATCGTTGCTTAGACGAGCAACATGCGCATCGGGATCAAACCGCGTTTGAATGGATCGACAACCAGCCCAATGCTCTAAAGGGTCGTCGCACCCAGTGGCGGCTTGTCGCCTTCTTTGCCAAAGATCACCGGTGAGCGCGCCGCCTTCGCCCTGCAGTTCGAAGTAAGCGTCGCCGACTTGGCGCCGGATAGTGCTCCCGTCAGCTAACGAGAAGTCCACTTGGCGATGTGGACGCACTCCGAGCTTTTCAATATGCGACTAGGGACAAGGCTATAGGCTACCCCTGAGTCAATCAGGAAATTAACCGTAGCTTTCCGTTGCGCGCGCCGACTTTCCTTCACCACGAGCTTTTGACTGGTTAGACCCATCTCAGATAAATTTATCTATCGGACCGTTCCGTTGCCAGTGGTTCGTTCCATATCCTGCGTCGGCTGAGATTACTTCCCAAGAGCGTGGCGCAACTGGGTCTTGGCCGATTTCACCTCGCGGGGAGGTTGTTGACAAAGCAAGATGCCGCGCAACTTCTCTCCCTGATAATAGCGCGCGACGAATTTTTTCTTTGCGTACGTGCCGCGAAGATCGACACGGGTCGGCAACACGCTGAAGTCGCCGACGAAATCCATCCGCAAATCGAACATCTCCGTCCAGAAGTAGGGGATCTGCTCGTAGCGGATGCGTTTCTTGCCGGTCATGTTTGCGCCGGCGATCAGGCCCTGTTTATGGGCGTTCTCCCAGTGCGTCTGACGCCGGACACCGCCCATTACCCGATCTGGATAAAATGCCAGGTCCCCGACCGCATAAATTCCCTTTTCCTCAGTCTCGAGATAGTCCGTGACCGGCGATCCGTGCGGTCCGGCCAGCGGCGTGTTGCGGACCAGATCGAGATTCGGTTCTGCGCCGCAGGCGACAACGGCGAGCCCCACCGGGAACCGGTTGCCGCTTTTTGTCTGGATATTGCGCAGAACAGTTTTGCCCTCAAAACCGTTGAGACCTTCGCCCATCGACATGTTCACTCCGTGTTTCGCAAAATAATCCGTAAGCCAAGCCCCTGTTTCAGCATCGAGATAACGGTTCAACAAATAGGAATCGCGATGCATAAGGCCGACCTTTAGTTTTATCGTTCGCAAGCTCGCTGCCGCCTCACATGCGAGCAGTCCGCCGCCCACGACCATGACGGTTCTCTCCACGTTCGCCATCTCTTTTAACGCGAGCGTGTCACGAACAGTTCGCAGGTAGATCACGTTACCGAGACCGATGCCGGCAACCTGCGGTCGCACCGGACGACTTCCCATGGCCAGACACGCCTTGTTAAATTCAATGCTCTCGCCATTAGCAAGCACGGCCAGACGCCGATCGATATTGAACTGCGTCACGACCGTGCCGAATCGCGTCTCGATCTTGTGCGCCCGGAACCAACGTTCAGCCGGCTCCTGCAATTTTTTGAGTTGAGGATTCTTTTCGCGCAAAAAACTCTTCGAGAGAATCCAGCGCTTGTAAGGAGGGAACACCTCGGCGCCAACCAGCGTAACGCTACCGCGCTTGTCGTAGCGGCGAATTCCCTCACAGGCGCTGGCTCCGCCAATGCCGCTTCCAATGATGAGATAGTCACGTTGAATCATTTGCGAAGAGTCGCACAATAAAAGATCAAGTTATCGGCTGGCGAGGGAAAAATTTCAGCGTTGTGAGGCGCTGATCGCTGAATCGTTAAAAGAGTTACAAATGTCGCATCGACTGCCTGCCCGCATTTTGTATGCATTGTAACTTTTGTAACTTTCTAGCGTTACAACCTTTTGTCTCACAGCACCGCCCGGCAGATTATCACGGAAGCGATTACGCCAGTGAGATCTGCAAGCAAACCCGCCGGGATTGCATGTCGCGTTTGTTTTATGCCGACGGCTCCAAAGTAAACCGCCGCGACATAAAACGTGGTCTCCGTGCTTCCATAAATGGTTGCCGCAGTCAGACTGACGATGTTGTCGGGCCCGAGACGATGCACAACGTCCGTGAGCAGAGCGAGCGTCGCGCTCCCGCTCAGCGGTCGCATTAATGCAAGCGGCAGGAGGTCCGTCGGAAATTGCAGCGGCGTCAAGATTGGTGAAAGCAGGCGACTTAACAAATCGATTCCGCCTGCCCCTTTGAACATGCCGATCGCTACGAGCATCGTTACGAGAAACGGAATGATCTTTAGAATCACGCTGAAACCTTCTTTCGCGCCTTCGACAAACTCGTCATAAACTTTCACGCCGCGCCCCGCAGCGTAGAGGGGAAAGAAACTGAGGAGAAACGGGATCGCCAGGATCGACAGGGCATTCACGCTGCGAACAAAAAGATTCTGCGTCGTCGCTTCTGCCGCCAGTGGAACACCAAAAAGAGTTGGCGCCACCATCCGGACAAAAAGCACGATGAACAAAAGGGTGAGCCCGATCGGCGCGATTAAACCCAGGATCGACAATCGCCTCGCCGGCTCCTGCGGGACCACGCTGCCGTCGCTGTAGCCTGGTTCGCTGACCCCGGCCTTTTCTTTAACTTCCGCTTTCTCGAAATTTTGCAGGACGTTCGCGTTCTCGATGGACCGCGAAATCCGAAAGATCGGCAATTTCTCCAGGAGTTTGACCGAAACGATCGCGACCGTCGCCGCGCAAAGCGTCGCGAGCAACGCCGTGCCGACAATTGCCGTCGGTCGTGTTGATCCAGACGCCGCCAGAATTGCGATGGCGGTCGCTGGAATCAATTGCACAGAGCTGGTGTTAATCGCCAGGAACGTGCACATCGCGTTTGTCGCGACGTCCGTTCGCGGGTTGAGCGTCTTCAGATCGCGCATCGCCCGTAAACCGAGCGGCGTCGCGGCGTTCCCCAGTCCGAGCATGTTGGCTGCCATGTTCATTACCATCGAGCCCATCGCGGGATGTTCGGGCGGAACATCCGGGAAAAGTCGCCGCATGATGGGGCGCAGACCTCGCGCGATCCGCTGCACGAGCCCCGCGCGCTCCGCCAGTCGCATCACGCCCAGCCACAAGGCCATGATTCCGATCAAACCCAGCGCGATGGTGACGGCCGTCTTTGCGCCATCGAACGCGCCTTCGGTCACTTCTTTGAACCGGTCATTCCAACCGCCGATTGCGACCGCCAGCAGAACGAGCGCGAGCCAGATGTAATTCAGCACGCCCGCTTATAAAATGTAGCGGCGCTTGTGCCAAGCGCTGTCATGTTGAGCAAAGTCGAACCTTTTTGGCGGTCGAGCGACTCGGTCGGAAAGTTGTTCTGGTGCTGAACGACGGCTTCAATTTCAAAATCGTTCGGTGGCAACGATCGAGACGAAGAGGTTGTAGGCGCTCGTATCCCAGCGTTCGGCGAACCGTCAGAACGCTTCACACGCCCGAATTAACCGAGTTAGAAACGCGACCAGCTTGGTTTTGAAAGCAGTTAGTTTAGGTGAGCATCGGATCGACCGGAACGAGTGGCCGAATCAGCTCGACTACGGCTGGGACATCTTTGGGCCTAAAGCGACGGCCGCGTCTTCGCATCCTCGCGGTGTCGAGTCTGTCGACGCGGCAGAGTTGACCGTTTTTCCAAACCCAGGCGTTGGGATTGTAGGAACCGACCCGACGCGGATCAGTCCACGTGTGGATTGATAACAAGCGGCCGTTGACGGCAGCGGCAACGTGCATCGGGCCGCTGTCCACGCTCACCACGAATCGCGCGACGCGAATGAGCCGAATCAATTGTAGCAGCGAAGTTCGGTTGGTCAGGTCAACGCAGTTTTCCGGAGTATCGATCTTGCGTCGTGATTGCCCGACGACCACAAGGCGGGTAGGCGCAAGCGCGCGGCAAAATTCTGCGACCACGGCGTTCGAAAGCGATTCGCCCTCCGCACGCGCTATGGGATTAAGAAGGATGAACGGGGGATATTCGTCGAAGCGCGGGAGAGGATCTCCGGTTGGGAGCGGGCAACGAAGCCATTCGCCGATGGTCGCGCCAGCGCATTCCGCCAATTTAAGATAACGGTTAACGGCATGTCCATGACGATTGATTTTGGCGACACGAGTGTAAAACAAGCGTGAGCCTCGCTGCGCATCGCTCATCCCGTAAATTTCTTTCGCGCCACTGATTTTTGCGATCAGTGCGCTGCGCAACAATCCCTCGAAATCCAGCGCAAGGTCGGGCCGAGTTTCTCGAATTCTCTTCAGCCACGGGAACAAACTTTTCGGTGCGCCGATGCCCTGGAATTCGCCGCTGCGAAAGAAATAGACGTGATTCACATCAGGATTTCCACGGAGCAGCGGGGCCAGTTCGGGATTAATTAGCCATGTAATTTCGGCGCCGGGATACGCTTCCCTGAGCGAGGCGACTGCAGGAAGCGTGTGGACGACGTCGCCAAGTGAACCTGGTTTAATGATTAATATCGATTTAGGGTTCAGACTTCAGGGTTCGGGTTCTGCCTTCGCCAAACCTGCTTCGAAATTCTTTTCGAGAAGGCGGTGAGGCATGCAGACTCAACTCGTTAAATCGGTAACCATTTAGTCCCTAACTCGCTCTCAGCGCCCGATCGCAAGCCGCTCGGCGAGCAGCCGTGGGAGACCGGCTTTGATAATCTTCTTTTGCGCGACCGCCAGATCATATTTCACTCGCAACTGTTCGACGAGAGTGTTCTCCATATCGTAAATGCAATATGCCGCGCGCCAATTTCCATCGCGTGGTTGTCCCACACTGCCCATATTAATGAAATATTTCTTGGTCGGCTCGATGCGAATGTGCTCGATACTCTCCCGTCGGACCGCCTCGTCACGAATAAAAACCATGGGCACATGGGTGTGGCCGAAAAAACAAACGGTCGTGTGCTGATAGGTGAGGCTCGCGGCCGCATCGAGATTATTAAACACGTAGCCCCATTGCGCCGGCGTATCGAGGGTGGCGTGTACGATCGTGAAATCGTGCACCTGTCTCTGCAACGGCAACTCGCGTAACCATTGCTTGTCCTCCTCCGTCAAATTGTCGCGTGTCCACTTAATGGCGCGCTCCGCTAGCTCGTTGAAATCACTCGAAGATTCCGGGAGCGATGCCTGCTCATCGTGATTGCCTTTCACGATCGGGCAATCCAATTTGCGAATGCGGCCCACGCACTCATGTGGATTCGCGTTATACCCGACCACATCCCCCAGACAAACAAAATGCGTGCATTTGCGCTTGTGTGCGTCCGCCAGCACCGCTTCGAGCGCCTCCAAATTGGCGTGGATATCACTGAAAATTGCAAAGCGCATGATGATGGTTAAAACGTCAAAAGGGTTACAATCTTACAACGGAAACGCTTTAATGATTTAGCCATAACGGCTTACCGCTTCTTATCCGGAATTTTCTGGTCTTGCGGGATTCCAAGTTTATCTTCGAGAAATTTCAGGCGCGTGATCAAAGTCGGCAGCCGTTCCTTCTCACCCTCGTTATAGAGTTGGCGCAGCCGATCATATGCTTCGCGCTCGCGTCCCTCGCAATAGGAAAGCTCGTAGGCGGAAAAACGTCTGTTGAAGGTCGGCGCTCCCGGCAAGGCTGCTGCCTTGGCGAAGAACTCCGAAGCGTGCTCGTGATCTTTGTATTTCTCTTTGTAAAGACGGGCGAGCGCTTCGTAGAGCTGCGGACGATCCGGATTGTTTTTTATCCCGCGCTCAAGAAAATCTTTGCCGAGCGCAAAATATTCACGCTGCGCTTTGACCCGCAAGGCGAGGCGCGGCTGGGTTTGATCGTTCATCGCGGCCACGCTTGCGTTCCATGCCATGTGCCACGCCGCCATGTCCCAAAACAAGATCGCGCGCGGTTGCAGTGTGGTGACGTGCCGGAATAACAACAGCACGCGACCCCATTCTGTGCGCTCCCATGCCACATGCGCTTGGATGAAGAGCCCATCGGCGACGATCGCTCGAAATCCGCTCAACGCGGCAATGAAACCGAGTTGCCCGAGTTTTTCGCGGAGATCGAGATTAAACTCGACGCCCCGCAAATGTTCTTGCCGATGAAGTGCAGCGAGGTCGCGCTCGACTGGCAATTTGAGCGTCCCGAGCGCGATCAGGACCGCCAGCACGAGAAGGCTCCGGATCATAATTCTTTCCCGTAAAAGACAAACGCCGCCAGCAGTGTGTAGATCGTCGTATAGAAAATTCCGAGCACGGCTGTCTTGAAAAAAAGCGTAAGTGAAATGGCCGTGCCAGCGACAATGTCATCCACCAGATTGAACGCCTGCAAATCGGGAAATAACAATGCCACGCCTGCGAGAAGGACGCGTGTGATCCAGCCGCTGCTATGTTCCTGCAGCCAATATTCGCGCGCAGTCGCCTGTAAATGGCCGATGAAATAGATGAAAGCCATCACAACAATCGTGAAAATGTTTGTCGTCGCGAATGTGGACACAAAGAGCGTCAGCGCCGCGAGCAAACATGCTTTCACGTAGATGATGACAATTCCCGGGAAGATGTCGATGTTGAGCGCTGAAGAGCGGATCGCGCGCACGGCATCATCGACTTGCTCTCCCGGCGCGCCGGACATGTGCCGCAGTGTCGCGTGCAGCATGGCTTGTTCGCGCACATACAGGACCAGCAGAAACGCTGCGCCCATCACGAATGTGCTGATCGCAAGCAGCAAAAGCACGCCGGCAATTTTCCCAAGCAGATATTCAAAACGCGGCACCGGTTTGGCGAGAATGGTGTAAACCGTGCGGTCCTCGATATCCTGGGGAATAAGTCGTGCGGTGGCAACGATTGCCAGCAGCGAAGTGAAGATCGACATCGCGCCAAGTGAAATATCTTTCAGAATTTGAAATTCCTGCTGAAAAGTGAATTGCGCCATGAACATGGAGCTGCCGATCAAAAGCAGTGCGAAAACGAGCAGGACATAAAAAACTTTCAGGCGCGTCAGCTCTGTCAGCGTGTTGACTGTGATCGCGAGAACTCGCGAGAAAGAAAAAGCACGATGTCGCGCCAGGGCGGTGGTTTCGTTGCTCATGACTCGGGACGTTTGGTGGTTGCGTCGAGAAACAATCTCTCAAGTGTGGTTGTTGATTTTTGGCGTGTGATCAATTTCGCGTTCGACCGGTTGATGAACGATTCGATTTGGTCGACGAGCTGCGCGGAAGCGTCGGCGATAACAAACTCGGTCTGATTTTCAATCGCGATTAACTCTTGCAAATGTCCTTCGCGTACGAGAATGCCGTCGGCGAGAATGCCAACGCGATCACAGATTTCCTGCGCTTGCGCCAGTAAGTGCGAGGAAAGCAACACAGTGATTCCACGTCGCCTCAGATCGAGAATCAAATCGCGAATCTCGCGTGAGCCTGCTGGGTCTACGCCCGCAGTCGGTTCGTCCAGCACAACCAACCGGGGATCGTGAATCAATGCTTGGGCGAGGCCGATGCGCTGCAACATCCCTTTCGAATATGTGCCCAGTCGCCGTTTGCGCGCCTTCGTCAGCCCGACGAGGTCGAGCAATTCGTTTATGCGATTTTTTAATCGGACGCCTGTAAGTCCGCAAAGCCGCCCAAAGAAACGCAGCGTTTCTTCGCCGGTGAGAAATTTGTAAAAGTAAGGATTCTCGGGGAGAAAACCGACCGCCTGCCGGCTTTCAACTAAACGGCTGTCACGGCCGAAAATCTCCGTACGGCCACGCGTCGGGGAAACGAGGCCGAGGATAATTTTAAGAGTCGTGCTCTTGCCGGAGCCATTCGGACCAAGCAGGCCGTAAACTTCGCCCGGCTCAACGCGAAGATCGAGATCGCGCACTGCGACAATCGACTGCCGATGCAAGGGAACAGGGAAAATTTTCGTCAACCCTCGAACAGCAACGGCGGGATCACTCATGGCGAATTTCAAAACCACGTGCGGCGACCGGGTTTTCCAATTTATTTTCGGTTCGTTTGCGAATGAGCGCCCGGAGGTCGCTTTGGGCGATACCGTCGAGGAACGCGCGCACTTCGTCTTCCTCTCCGTTAACCTGAACTTCCACGCGACCGTCCAACAGGTTGCGTACCCAGCCGGTGACATCGAAGCCCTTGGCTACATGTCGCACCGACCAGCGGAAACCAACCCCCTGAACGTTGCCCTCGTAAAATACCTGGATCGAGATCATGCTTCGTTCGATTCTAGCAAAGGAGCGGGCGCGCGAAAGTGCGCTCCGCATCCAAAAACGCCCGGCAAACTACTCGAGTTTACCTTTTCAGCCACCACTTCGCGCAGCTTTGGTACGGCAGCCAGCGTCGCAGGCTAGAGCTCACTTATAAGAATAGACGAGACAAAAACTGCCGGCCTGACCTTCAACCAGGTCGATCGAGACGAAGTACTGGCCGCTGTTCGCTGGCGCAAAGCCGGCTGCAGCTTTTTCCCCGGCATTGTAGTCTTCAGTGGTGACTTGCTTCCCAGTCTCATCATAAACACTCACCGCAATTTTCTTCGCAGGTTCGTTGGCGCCAACGGAGAACCAGTACTGATTTCCAGCATAGAGATTCACCGCGATGAGGGCGTGATCGTGCGGCTTAACCGCCCCGCACCAGTGACCATCTCGGATCTTGAAACCGTCGTTGGAAAATGCTCCGGCAAGATCGAGTGTGCCTTTGCGCGCCTGGACTTCAGCGTCTGTCTCCGCACGGGCAGGGATGCAGACGGCTACAAAGAGCGACAGGAAGATCAGCAAGCAGCGTTTCATTTCGCGACAGCTTTGTTCTCAATCTCCTCCATCACCTTGCCGACCGCTTCGTTCACCTTCCGCACTTCATCAAGGCTCGGTGCTTTGTCCGCGGGGAAAGAAACGAGCTTCTCAATCCCAGGGAGTTGTTCGCTCACACCTTTGACCAGCGGCTCGCCCCGAAGTTCGGGAGAGATTTCATTGATCTTCGACTGCATGAACTTGACGAGCGCTGGCTGGCGCAGAACTTTCGCACTTCGTTCGTCATAGTTGTGCATGATCGCTCCGCTGACGACTTGCGTGCCGCGAATCCAACCACCTAGACTCACCAGAATCACCAGGTCCTGGTCGCTATGCGATTGCATTGAGGATTTCACTTCATTCTGTGTCGCCTCCAGTTCCTCCTGCAACGTGTCCCATTCGTTGTTCTCGGCGAATTCGTTGATGCTATTACCGCGGCTGAGGAGGTTCTGACTTACGCCAAGAGCTTTGGCAAGCTTGATGATATCTGAGCCAATGTTTTTGACTTGCTGGCTGTCCTTGGCTTCGACGGCAACAAATCCATCGGCGATCAAGCCGCCCAGGTTCAGGGCGATTTGCGCGCGGTTGCGATAGGTCACGGGTATCGGCCCGCGATATTGACCGGACCAGTCTGTCTTCCCCGGTTTCTCAAGAGCTGCGAAAAGTTCGCCAGGCGTCGGGATGCTGATAGAATCGCTTCTGACTGCTTTTGCCAGTTGATCGGCCGGGAGACGTGCAGGCTCCGCGCCGATGGCCGCCAAAACGCTCGCAATCAAGCCGATTGCACCTAACCTCGCCAAACGAATCATCGGTCAGATTATCCGTGCCTCGGCTAAATTGCCAATGGGAATCTCTACCGCCAGAAAGAAACTCAGGCGCTGTCCGGTTCTCGTCGGTGACGAAGACTAGTTGAAGAACCCCCTGCTCGAACGCATGATTGTGGCGCGCAATCCTTCCGGGCTGCGATGTTGTTCCGATGTCAAAGACTTCAATCCGCTATATCGTTGCACGCGAAATTTTGGATTCACGTGGCAATCCGACAATTGAAGTCGATGTGCGCGTCGAAGGCGGTGCACTTGGACGGGCGGCGATTCCAAGCGGAGCGAGCACCGGCGAGCATGAAGCATGGGAATTGCGGGATGGCGAAAAAAGCCGGTTCGGCGGCAAAGGTGTCAAGAAGGCAGCCGCCAACGTTAACGATAAGATTGCGCCGGTTCTCAAAGGCTGGGATGCGCGCGACCAACGGAAAATCGACGACAAGTTGATCGAGCTTGACGGCACGTCGAACAAAAAGAATCTGGGCGCAAATGCGCTGCTTGGAGTTTCGTTGGCAGTGGCGCATGCCGCGGCCGCGGCGGAAAATCTTTCGCTCTTCCGTTACCTCGGCGGAACTGAGGCAAGAGTTTTGCCGGTGCCGATGATGAACATCTTGAATGGTGGCGCGCATTCTGACGCCCCGATCGATTTTCAGGAATTCATAGTCGTGCCGCGCGGTGCACCGACCTTTTCGGAAGCGTTGCGTTATGGCGCTGAAGTTTTTCACGCTCTCAAATCTGTCTTAAAAGATCGACATCTTTCGACTGCGATCGGCGATGAAGGTGGATTTGCACCGCAACTCGGTTCTGCCGAGGATGCGTTGGAATCGATTGCGATTGCTATTAAGAAGGCCGGCTACAAGCTCGGGGAGCAGATTTTTATCGCGCTCGATCCAGCTGCTTCCGAATTTTACGACAGCGAAAGCAAGTTTTATGTCTTTGAAAAGTCGGACGGTTCAAGGAAGACCGCCGAGGAGCTGATTGGGTACTATGCTGATCTTTGTTCTCGGTTTCCGATCATTTCGATCGAAGATGGCTGTGCCGAAAATGATTGGGTCGGTTGGAAAAAGCTGACGAAAGAGCTCGGCCAGAAGATTCAACTGGTAGGTGACGATGTCTTTGTCACGAACGTAGAATTTCTCCGCAGGGGAATCGCCGAGCACGTGGCGAATTCGATTTTGATCAAAGTGAATCAGATTGGGACGCTCACGGAAACGCTGGCGACAATTGGCCTGGCAAAAGAAAACGATTACGCGACCATAATTAGTCATCGCTCGGGCGAAACAGAAGACGCGACTATCGCCGACATCGCGGTCGCGACCAATGCTGGTCAAATCAAAACTGGATCGCTTTCCCGGAGCGATCGAATTGCGAAATATAATCAGCTATTGCGAATCGAAGAAGAACTTGGTGACAAAGCCGTGTACGGCGCTACAATGCGCTAAGTGGATCACACTTACGCCGATTTCCGCGCTCGTCGCGAAGCCACAGTTTGGCAGCGACTTAACCGAATTCTTCGGGTTCTGCTTGTTCTCGCGATCTGGCTGGTGATCGTGAGCTTATTCGTTCCACCCTATAAAAAATTGCAGCAGAGTCGCGCGGAGATCGACGACCTGCAAAAACAAGTAAACGAGCAACAGAGTTTGCTCGCGCGTCAAACTCGCGAGGTCAATCTCCTCAAGACTGACGCGACTTATCTGGAAACGATTGCGCGCGATCGTCTTGATCTCATGAAGGAAGGCGAAACAGTTTTTCGTCTCGAGCCGGCGCGCGCTGCAAAACCGAAAGCCGTCGATTCTTCTGTGCGCAAATAGCGATTCTTCGTCGTGACACGCGTCCACTACGTGTCTGCTTGTCATTCCGACCGCAGTGGAGGAACCTCTTACTATTGTTTTTTCTTTCTTGCCTTGTCCCCCTGCAATAAAGAGATGTCTCGACTTCACTCGACATGACAAGTAGGCGCTCATGATTATCTTTGCCTAATGGCTAGTGAGCTTCCATCGACTGATCCTGAAGATTTGAAATCGCGCGTCTGCGAATTGCGGAGGTTTCTTTGACGTCGAAGAGCTCCAGAAAAATCTAGCAGTAATCGAAAGGCGAATGGCCGCGCCTGATTTCTGGTCGAATCGCGAGCGTGCTCAGACCGATGTCGAGGAAGTCTCGCGATTGCGCTCCCTTATCAGTCCGTTTCAAGAGCTGGAACGTGAAATCGAAGACTTCAGCGCATTGCAGCAACTGGCAGCCGAGGAAAGCGATGCCACTGCGCGTTCTAGCGCAGAGAAAGAAGTGGCGACCGAACACGCTCGCTTAATTCACGAGCTGGAAGAATTCGAGCTGCGCCAGTTTCTTTCAGGTGAAAATGATCGCGCCAATGCGTTTGTAACGATTCATTCTGGCGCGGGCGGCACCGAGTCGTGCGATTGGGCTGACATGCTGCTGCGGATGTACCAGCGCTGGATTGAGCGAAGTGGTTTCAAATCACAGACCGTGGACATTCAGCAGGGCGAAGAAGTGGGTATAAAATCGGCGACATTGCTGGTGACCGGCGAATGCGCTTACGGTCATCTTCAAACCGAGCGCGGCGTGCATCGGCTCGTGCGTATCTCGCCGTTCGATGCGAACAAGCGGCGCCACACTTCATTCGCCAGTGTCGATGTTGTCCCGGAAATCGCCGACACTGCCCCGATTGGAATCAATCCGGCCGATATTGAGATCGACACGTTTCGCAGCGGCGGCAAAGGCGGCCAAAATGTCAACAAAGTGGAAACGGCCGTGCGGATTTTGCACAAGCCCAGCGGGATTGTGGTCGCCTGCCAAGCTGAGCGGAGCCAAGGGCGCAACCGTGACCTCGCGATAAAAATGTTAAAAGCGAAGCTCTACGAAATCGAGCAGGACAAGAAGCGTGCCGAGATCGACCGGCAATACTCAGAGAAAGGCGACATCGCCTGGGGCAATCAGATTCGCTCGTATGTTTTTCAGCCGTATCAAATGGTGAAAGATCACCGCACCGACGCAGAAACGAGCAACGTGCAGGATGTCATGGACGGCGATATCGATATGTTTATCCAGGCAAAATTGCGTGGAGAGAAATCACGCAAGGGCGAGGGAGACGGAGAAGAGTGAGCCTCGCGTAGGGTTTCTTTTTTTGTTATTCCGGGCAAAGTCGAGGAATCTCTCTATCTTAATAAAACAGTAATCCCGCAGCAGCGGGAGACTTCGCTCGACATGACAGATTAGCGGATAGAGACGAGCCGCAACCGAAAACGTGCATCGAACTCTCCACCGTTATGCGCGCGGCAACATTCTAGGCACGCAACCGCACGCCTTGCTCGGCGCACACGGGGAAAGTCGCACTGGCAGTTTGGACATTTGTAGAGATACCGCCGAACGCGTTCGCAGACAGGAAACGGAAGATTATGACAGCGCTCTTCGTCGGCGACTCCTAGATCGCGACAAGCCTGTTGCCACTCAATGCCATGCGGCAAAATCCGCCGGTGGCCAGCTCGAAAATGCGCAAGAAGATGCGCAATTTCGTGCCGCAATGTTCGATCGATCTCCGTAGCCCCGTGATCACAAAGTCGCGGATTTAACGAGATTAGCTTGCAGGAATAATCGGCTCGGCCCGCGCAAGTTTTCAGACGCGCATTCCATTCGACGCGAATTTCCATTGCGATTCGACATGCGCCGTTGGTCCGCAGAAGTTCTCTCGCTTTTTCTTCGAGATCGACATCTTGGTGTTTGCTGTAGACGGCCCGAAAGCTTTCGGGGCTGACTGCGGCGCCGGGGTCACCGACCCCGGCTACAACGGACAGGATGTCTGTGTCCCGAAACCCTAATTCGAGTTGCCTAAGCAACCGCATACGCGCTGCTGGCTTTCATCAATCGCTCGATGATCCGTCCGATTGCTTTCGCGGCGCCGTCGATTTCTTGCGCGGTTGTTTGTTTGCCTAACGAGAAGCGTACGGCCGAACTGGCTCGCTCCATTGGCAAACCCATCGCGAGCAACACATGAGACGCCACCACTGAGCCAACCATGCAGGCTGAGCCGCTTGAGGCGCAAACATCTTGCAAATCGAGGGCCATTAGCATCGTTTCTGAATCGAAACCGGAGAAACTCACATTGAGTGTATTTGCCAGGCGAGGGATCGAATCACCGTTTTGTTTCGCTGCGAGAAAACTGCCTGCGATGCGCTTCCACAATTCATCGCGCAATCGCGCTTCACGCTTCTGTTCTTCCTCGCGATCGCGTAGCGCCCACTCCGCGGCCGCCGCCATGCCAGCGATTGCAGCGACATTTTCCGTCCCCGGTCGTCGCTCATTCTCGTGCGCACCGCCAAACATGATTGGCTGAATCGACAAACCACTCCGCAGGAAAAGGAATCCTGCGCCTTTTGGTCCATAAAACTTGTGCGCGGCGAAACTTGCAGAATCGACCAACGAAAGGTCGATGTCGCTCTTGCCGAACGATTGCACCATATCGCTGTGTAACAGGACGCCACGGTCGCGACAGATCTCCGAAATTTCACGAATCGGGTGAATTACGCCAGTTTCGTTATTCGCGGTCATGATCGAAACCAGCCGCGTTTCCGGGCGGATTGATTCGGCGAGCTGATCGAGATCGACAATTCCGTCTCGCGAAACATTCAGCCAAGTCACTTCGAAATTTTCGCGCTTTTCCAAATGTTCGAGCGCGTTCAGGACAGCATGATGTTCCGTCTTATTCGAGATAACATGAGCGCCCCCTGAAGATCTACATCGTGCCAGGCCGAGAACTGCCAGATTACATGACTCCGTTCCACCGCTGGTGAAGATCAACTCGTGCGGTTTGACGCGCAGAAGCGCGGCCAGTTTGTCGCGCGCATCGTCAATTGCCGCCCGCGCTTCGCGGCCCGCGGAATGCACACTCGATGGATTTCCGAAATGCCGATCGAGATACGGCAGCATTTCCTCGCGCGCGTCCTCGCACAACGGTGTCGTCGCGTTGTAATCGAGATAAATCATCAACTCTTACTCTTTCGCCTGCCCTTGCTCGCAATCGTCGACACGCCGTCCCAATTTTTCACTCTCGAAATTCATCGCGCGTACTGACCGGCCTTTGCTTTCGCTTCGGGACGATGCGCAATTGTTTTTCCTCGTAATAGACCAGCGAATCCGGCGGCACACTTTGCACAAGAAAAACATTTCCGCCGATGGTGCTGCGGGCCCCGACGACGGTTTCGCCGCCTAGCACGGTCGAGTTAGGATAAATCGTGACGTCATCCTCCACTTTCGGATGCCGCTTGCCGCCCTTCTTGATTTTGCCGTGCTCGTCTTTCTGGAAACTACGCGCGCCCAGTGTGACACCGTGAAACAATTTTACCCGCGATCCAATCTCGCATGTCTCGCCGATGACTACCCCTGTGCCATGGTCGATAAAAAAATGCGAGCCAATCTTTGCGCCCGGATGAATATCGATTCCCGTGCGGCTGTGCGCCCACTCGGTCATGATGCGCGGAATCAAAGGCAGCCCCTTTAAGTAAAGCTCATGTGCCATGCGCTGGATCGCGATTGCTTCAAGCGCAGGGTAAGCCAGAATTATTTCCTCATAGCTCTGCGCCGCCGGATCGCCCTCATAGGCCGCATCAATGTCCGTCCATAGCAGTTTGCGCACTTGCGGAAGCCTCGACATGAAACATACCAAAAATTCCTCGGCCCTGGCCTCGGTCGCTTCGTGGGGTGGGATTTTGCCGAGGCTTCTGCAGATCTCGGTTTTGAGCCGCGCGTGCAAGTTTCGGATACGAGTCCGGGTGGTCTCTGCTAGGTCTCCAGAACTCACCAGCGCTTCACTGCGGAAACCGGGGAACATCAAGCTCATTAGCTCCGCGCAAGCCGCCTCGATGGCGAGACGCGATGGGAGAGTGGCGGCAGCGTCCAAATAATTAATGCCGCCAGTCTCGCTGTAAGTCTGAAGCAGTTCGTCAACGGCATCACGGTTCGTCGAATCCATCGCAGAAACTATGCGACAGCTTCTTCGTCCATCAAAAGGAAAACTGATGAGCGGTGAAGTGCTAAGAAGCGTGAAGGCTAAACATTGCGCGTCCCTACCCATTGCACAGCGAAACGCGCGACTTGCCGCGCATTTTGCAGACTTAACTTCTCTTTGATGTGGGCGCGATGCGTTTCCACGGTTTTAGGGCTGAGATGCAACAGCTTCGCGATCTGACGTACTTCGTTGCCCTTGCCGATCAGTTCCAGAATTTCAAGTTCGCGATCGCTAAGTCTTTCGACAGCGTCGGCCTCGCTCTGAGATCCCCGATGCGCGAATTTGGTGATCACCTGCGCCGCCATGGCTGGGCTGAGATAGGGACGTCCGTTAAAAACTTCGTGAATCGCCTGGATCACATTGGCCATCGCTTCATGTTTCATGACATAGCCTTCCGCTCCGGCCCGTAGCGCGCGCAATGCGTAGAGCGATTCATCGTGCATCGAGAGTACCAGAATGGGAAGCTTCGGAAATTCCGCGCGGATGTTTTTGATCAGCTCGATACCGTTGGCACCGGGCAAGCTAAGGTCGACAATCGCCAGATCAGGATTCAGTTTGCGAATCACGTCCATCGCTTCCGAGGCATTATTGGCTTCACCGCAGACCGCGAAGGCACTATCGGAATGAATCAGTTGCTCAAGTCCTTTTCGAAACAGCGGGTGATCATCGACGATCACGATGCGTTTCGCCCCCGGTGGATCACATCGCGGGTTGTTGTTGGTCGAGCGCGTGTGTTTCATTTAAGCCGTGTCTGTCTCGGCGCCCTTTTTCGGAATTTGCCAAACGGATTTGCTCACCGCTGAGATTGCTTCGTGGCGAGTCATTTTGGTTCTCCTCTAATCGCCCTTTTAACAATTCGCCACTCGATAGGTCGTCAGATGCAGGAAGTTTAGATCAAGCCGGCTAATACTTTTGTGATCTTGGCAGAGAACAAGCCTGGCCCGGCGTTTTCTCTCTTGTGAGATTGGAGTGCTTTATCCGGCAAGTAACAGGAAACACGCGTGCCGCCTCGTTTTGGAGATTCGACTTCCAACCGGCCGCCGATCACTCCAGCCCGATACCTCATGATGTGGGAACCCAGACCTTGCTTCAATTTCGGCTCACTCGGAATTCCGACGCCGTCATCGGTTACGCGCAACACTATCTCCTTTCGCGCCCGCTCCAGTTTGACCACAATTTCCCGCGCCTGAGCGTGCTTGTTCGCGTTGATGACCGCCTCGCGGGCGATGCGATAGAGCTGCGCTGAAGCGAAGTCATCCTCAATATAAAATGACGGCTTGATTTTCAGACGACAGGGTGTTTTCCAGATTTCCCGGTCAACCAAATCCTCCAATGCATTGACTAGTCCGACCGCATCGACATCCCTTCGATGCAAGGCGCGGGAAAGATTGCGCGTATCGGTGGCGGCGTCGTTCACTAGTTGGGCAATTTTTTCGATATCATTTACTTCGATGACGCGGTGGTTTTTCAATCGCAACGCAACCGAGCGCGCCATGAACGCGACTGCGGTGAGGTGCTGACAAAGCCCATCGTGCAGTTCCTGTCCGAGGCGCTGCTGTTCGCGATCGCTGATAGCGAGGATTTCCTCTTCCAGTCCCTTGCGACGCTCGATCTCATTTTTCAATTCAGTGTTGGCGACGCGTAACGCTGTGGTCCGCTGTTGGACGAGCTTTTCCAGCCGTTCTTTTGATTTTTGCAGCGCGGCTTCCATCTTTTTGCGCTGGGTGACGTCGATGGCCACAGCGACCGCCGACAGCGGCTTCCCTGCGGCGTCGAGCACCGGCGTATCGCACACGTTGACCCAAATGAGAGAGCGGTCCTTTCGTATGTACCGTTTCTCCATTTCGACTGACTGCCTTCTTTGCACCATCTTCCCGAAGCGGCTTTTCGTGATGTCGACATCGTCGGGATGCGTGATTGTGAAGATGGTCCTGACTACCAGCTCCGAGTCTGTGTAACCGAGCATTTCGCGGAACTTCTGATTAGCGAATAAAAAACGACCGCTTAAATCGCAACTGGCTATCCCGGCGTTGCTTTGATTAATAATCGCACGCAGGTGCTCCTCCGATCTGCGCAACGCTTCTTCTGCTCGTTTGCGCTCGCTCAAATCCAGAATGGCGGTCTGATAAAGCACGGCGCCATTTCTTGTCGTCGAAGTAATCGGCGTGCTGCAAAGCAGCGCCAGAATCCGCGCGCCTTTTCTCGGCTTCAATTGTAATTCCGTCTCCACCTGCTGCTGCGAGGTGCGGCAATAAAGCAAGTGCCGCATGAACGAATCCAAATCGCCCACGTAAAACGCGAACGGGCGTCCGATTAACAGGTCGCGCGGTTCGCCCAGCAGCTCGGTCGCTGCCAGATTGGCTTCCTCAATTCGTCCGGCGCGGTCGAAGCTGACGTAAGCTATCGGCGCAAAATCGTAAAGATCGACAAATCGCTGAATGGCGGCTTCCAGTTCAGTCTTTGGATTCCGGAACGTTGGCGCGCGCTTGGAACGAACTGGCGCGCCATTTTTAATGACCGCCCGCAACGTTGCTTTCGGCATTTTCGTCACTCCTCGAATCGTTTTGCGATTGCGTCGGACTGGCGCAGCCCTGCTTTGGCGATCACGCTTTGCCCGGCGCTTTTTATTTCCGCGATGAGACATCTTTTGTCCGGTTGCCTATTTTCGCTGCATCGCATTCCTTTGTTCCATCGATATCCACCAGCGTCAGAACGGCGCCGTCGATTTTGTTGTCGGTTGTGCTATATGGCCGGACTCGCAGTGAGTACCGGCGGCCTTCCTTATCGGTCACTTTGCGGTCGTGGGTGCCTAACGTTTCGATTACATCACGCAAAATGTTTTCCAGGTCGGGAACATCAATGTTGGGCCGGAGTTCGCTTAACGGGCGGCCGATGTCAGTGGGCAAAATATTAAAGGCGCCGCGAGCCGCGGGGGTCGCACGCCGCACCGTCAACGCATTGTCCACCATCACGATTGGCATTTGAATGCTGGCGAGCAGATTGTTCAGTTCGTTGGTCAGTTGCATCATCTCAAGATTGCGGTTGCTCAGCTCTTCGTTCAATGTGGTCAGTTCTTCGTTGGTCGATTGCAATTCTTCCTTCGCCGTCTCCAGCTCTTCGTTGGTCGATTGCAGCTCTTCGTTGCTCGATTCGATTTCTTCGTTAGCTGACTTCAACTCTTCATTGGTCGCTTCCTGCTCTTCGATGATCGCTTGCAACGATTCTTTGGATGCGGCCAATTCACGGTGCAGGTCCGTCACCTCGCGTTGCGCTGCCGTTTTCCCCAGCGCCCTCGGCAATTTTTGCAGTTTGGTTCCTTTGGTGGTCTCGTCAAAAATAATGAGAAACCACGACTGACCGGACGCGGGGATTTTGAATGGCACAACCTCAATATTTATTTCGTAGATTCTGCCTTTGAGTTTAAGGAGCGCCCGTTCTTTGCGAGCAGGCTTGCCGGTTTTGATTGCGCGCTGAATCACGGCGCGCAAGTCGGCCACCAGATTTGGCCGCACTAATTGCAGAAGGTTGAGCGTTGCCGGACCGGGCATGTGTTCGAGAAAGAGCTCGGTGCGGCCACGGAACTGTTGCACGTGCAGTTCGCGATCGATCACAACTGCCGCCGGCGCATAAACGCCAAGCGTAATGCGATCGGCCATTTGCAAAAGTTGCGCGTTGAATGCCGCCTCGCCGGGAGATGTCGATCTTGCCTTGGCGCGCACGAATTCAAAACCTTGAAAGGGGGCTAGATTTGCATCGTGCGGTGTTGGCACTTTTTTCTTCGCGTAGATTTTATTCTTCTTGTCCACCAATTCGAAAAGCTCGTCGTACAATCCGACAGATTCGGCAGGTCCTAAAATCAAATAGCCGCCCGGGTTAAGCGCGTAATGAAACTGCGGGATGCAGCGCTTGTGCAATTGCGGGCTGAGATAAATAAAGACGTTGCGGCAACTGATCATGTCGAGCCGCGAGAAAGGCGGATCGGCCGTGATGTTCTGCCGCGCGAATGTGCAGATGTCGCGCACGTTGCGATGGATTTGGTAAGTGCTGTCGCGCTTGATGAAAAAACGCTTCAGTCGCGCGCGCGAGACATCCTTCTCGATCGCGCTCGGATAAATTCCCGCACGCGCATGCTCAATGACTGATTCGCTCAGGTCGGTGCCGAAAATCTGGATGCGCATTTTGGAAAGGCGGCTGCCGAGCGCTTCGAGAATGCAAATAGCGAGTGAATAAACCTCTTCTCCAGTTGCACAGCCTGGCACCCAGACGCGCAATTCCGGTTGTCGATCTTTGCTTTTGTTTTTGAACAGCGCAGGCAAAAAACGCTTCTTCAGCGCGCGAAATAACTGCTTGTCGCGGAAAAAACGGGTCACGTTGATGAGCAGATCGTCAAAGAGCGCTTCGACCTCTTTTTTGTTGTCGCGCAAGAACCGCGCGTACCGGTTCAACTTGTCAATCCGATGCAATGCCATCCGCCGTTGGATCCGCCGAAGCAGCGTAGTTTCCTTGTAAGCGCTGAAATCGACACCCATCTGCTTTTTCAGGGAAAGGAAGATGCGGCCCAGATCGTCCGCCTGCCGGTAAGCCGCTTTTTCGATTTCCTTGGGATCGCTTGGCGGCCGGCGGATATATGGATGATCGGCAATGCGTCGGATCTCGCGCGCGATTTCGTGCGGCGGAAGAACAAGATCGACAAAACCGGAGCGAATTGCGCTGCGCGGCATGGCGTCGAACTTTGCGCTCTCTACAGTTTGCGCGAAGGTCAAACCGCCGGCCGCTTTGATCGCACGCAAACCAGCCGTTCCGTCGCTGCCGGTTCCGGAAAGCACGATGCCAATCGCACGCGACCCGCGTTCTTCAGCGAGGGACTCAAAAAAATGATCGATGGCGATGTTGAGTCTCTCCGTTCGGTGGACCAGCGTGAGCGCGCCGTCCTTCGCAATCACGCACTTGTTCGGTGGTTGAACATAAACGGTGTTCGGTTTCGGCGTCGTCGTTCCCGCAACTTCTCTGACTGGCATCGCGGTCATTTTTCCGAGCAAATTGGGAAGCCGGCTGGCATGATGCGGATCCAGATGTTGCACGATCACGAACGCCATACCGGTTCTCGGCGGCAAATTCTGCAACAGTTCCATGGCCGCTTCGAACCCACCCGCCGAGCCGCCGATTCCGACGATTGGACACAGGTCGTTTATTCTCTTTGTCTCGGCACTACCTGGACCGACCTGCCGCTTCTTCTTGCGCTGAATTGATTGTCGCCGCACTCGAATGCTCTTGCTTTGTCGTCTCGCGGGCATAACCCAAATTACCACACTGGCCTAACTTACCCGAGTTTTACAGACAAATCTCAGCTAGCCGCACGGCTGTGATCGGTGCAGGGATCGGGAAAGTTTTCTGCGTTTTTTTCCGCAGATGAATTTAAGCAGCGCTCAGTTTTGAATTACGAAATGCGAGGCGGTGTCCTATCGCGTCAGCTGGTGGACGCAATCCCGCCAGATATTGCATGTCGAACGCGCGCAGGGCTGCTTCGACTGTAGGACCAATCCCAACGATCCCTTCTTCCACGCTAGGACCGAGAAGTGCAATCCAAAGCTGACCACGAACAAATAACCGCGGCTGGCGCACTGCCGAGGGACTGCCCGGATGCGCTGCGCGGTACAGTTCCATTCCTTCCACTGCCGTTAGCGTTGGATCGCCCGGGTGAAAGCCATTTTTCGATACGACGTTTGTCTTCCTTCTCATTTAGGTATTTAGACGCGCGCTCCGCTCTTCATCTGTCATCAATCCCATGTTCCCCAGGATTTCATCGGTAGGCAGGACCCAATCCATCGGGATTGAATTACAGCGCTCCGTTGGACAACTAAGGCGCAAGGGTCCGTTTCCGCGTGTGCCGCCAGCTACCTCGATTTGCCGACCAGTAACAATTTTGCCGCAAACGAGGCAGTAACGTTTCTCATCCAGAGAACGCCACTGTCGGAATTGATCCAGCCGTTGTAGCGCCTCCAGTTTATCTCCGTCGGACAATCTAATTGGAGCAGACAGCAGCACGACACAAGTATGCGACCGCCGGATCGGGCCGCACAATCAGGCGTACGGTAGATTTGCATATAGGTGAAAGTCCGATGCTCCCAAGCTACCACTTCCCAACTGCCCCGCGACGATGGGCGAAATTTCGTGCGTGGACCGCTTATGGACCAAGGATGCGATCTCTAGCCAAGCAAAATTACAAGCAATACAATGAGCAGAATGAGGCCTAAACCGCCGCTGGGATAATATCCACAGCTTGTACTGTACGGCCATGTCGGTAAGGCGCCGATTAGAAGAAGAAGTAGGATTAAAAGCAGGATGAATCGCATCGGTTCCTTTCTTTTCCTTCTGCTTCGCATCTAACGCGAATGTTGCGTGTATGCCGCTAGTCTGTGAACAGTTCGCTCTTTACGGTGAACGACCAAAGTTGATAGCAAAAGCGAATTTCTATCACCATGACAAAGCTACAGTTCAAAGGCAGTTGGAATGAAGCGAAAGGCAAACTCAAACAAAAGTACGGTCAATTGACCGATGATGACCTGGCATTTGCCAAGGGCAAGGATGATGAGCTGCTCGGACGTCTTCAAAAGAAACTCGGCAAATCAAAAGAAGAGCTTCGAATCGAGATTGAGAGCCTATAAAAGTTACCAAATGGCAAATCTAACGTGCGCTCAACGAATAAGATCAAACGAGACCGTGCGATTGGATATAATTTACTATGGCTTCTTGGAATTCCCCCGATTTTGCTCTTAATATTTTTCCTGCGGGGTTGCACGTAAACCTTGGAAATTAGCTGGAAATAAACTCTACGTCTGGCTTCTGGGTTTTCTCGGCCATATTGGCGGTGCTTTGCACCTTTGCTCGTGATTGTACTCGTCGTCCTGATTATTAACCTAATCTAGGCAGGCGGCTCCTCTGACCGCCAGGAGCGTTCTGAACGGCAAAACGACTCCAACGCCTTTAGAGTTTCGACCGGGACGCGATAGAAGTGTCGACTTAGTCATCAGGCAATACCGTTCATCCTTGGCACCGGACCGCTGCTCAAATCGACTTATAAGCGCCTTTTGAAGCGTCGGCCACCGTTTCGACCCGCCGCTGTTTGCTGTCGTCCATTACGTTGCGCAGCTGGCTTTCAGCGCGGTTCGCTCGGCTCAACGCGGCCAGGATTGTTTCCGTCCCGCTCTGCTTTTTCGCGAACGCGCTCGAACTGTTTCTCCAGGCTGATGAGGTCTTCGTCGGAAAGTTTTTCTAGATCGACAAGTTCATTTCGAGCGCCTTTCAGCGCTCGGATTATTTCGTCGAGTTTCAAATGAACCGCTTTGGCATCGCGGTTCTGTGTATTCTGAATGAGAAAGACCATCAGGAAAGTAACGATTGTCGTTCCTGTGTTAATGATAAGCTGCCAGGTATTCGAATAATGGAACGTGGGGCCGGTTAGTCCCCAAATGAGGATGATTAGAATCGCGCTGGCAAAGGCCCACGCGCTGCCGAGCACGATCGACGAGCGCCGTGCAAAAAGCCGAAAAGAATCGCTCACCACGCAAAAGAAATCTCGCGACTTTTCCTGTTCCTCAAGTCTTTCATTCTGCGTTTCCATTGTCATAATATTCCTAGTCTCAAATTGTACCGTCGCGAATTATGTCTACAAGCCGGACGCAGCGCTTATCCGTGCCGGTCAAGAAGCCTGCTATCGACGTTCCCGGTGACGAGGGAGAATCAAACCGAGCATGAAGCCGACCCGAGCGCGGTAAAGATCGCTTTCGTCGGATTTTCGCGTACCGATTGGTTGGCATCTTCGTGGAACGTCCGGACGCGATCTCGTGCATCTCCGAGGCTTGCTCAGCCTTATCGCGATATTCTCCGGCGATCGCACCTGCCGCCAAGCGGAGAGCTTCCGCCGCCTTTCGTTTGAAGTTTGTGGGCTCCCGGTATCATTGATCGCAACCGGTACCTGCACCGGTTTTATTTAGTTTTATTATTCAGCGGCGACATTGATCACGGATTTGGCCAACTTGGTTAGCTTTTTGTCTGTATCTGATTCTTCGGTCAAGGTAGTCTGAAGTAACTGCGCACTCGGCGGATCCTCCAGCAGTTCGGCGTATGTCCGAGCGCAGCCATAACCGGCCATTTCGTAGTGTTCAACGCGCTGCGCCACAGCAATTAACCCGGCATCGCGCACTTCGTCTTCAGCATCTTCTTCGATCATCTCGTCTCCCTCTTTAATCAGACCCTCCATGCCCTCACATTTCGGGCCGCGGGTCGACTCATCGTGGCTCGTCAAAATCTTTTCGAGACGCGCCGCGTGTTCCTTCGTCTGTTCCAAATGTTCTTCGAAGCCCGCCGCTAGCTGTTTGTTAGTAGCGGCTTTAACCATTTTCGGCAGCGCTTTTATAATCTGCTTCTCCGCGCTGTAGAGGTCTTTGAGTTCGTGAATGTAAAGGTCTTTCAGTGTTTCTAGTTTCATATGTGTGGACTTAATATCGTTAGTCTTGCTCGCACCTACGTTTTCGATGAGGCGGGCTCGCTCCCAAAATCCTTATGTGCAACCTTGCAGTAGAAAGATCAGGAGCAAAATCGGAATCGGAATTCCGAGAAGCCAAAGTAAAATGTATCCAGTCGCACCCGCTTGTTTGATTCTGTTTGTTAAATGCATCTCAGATAATCCTTTCTTAACGTCATTGACTCAGAACTCTTCGCGTACGCGGGAGCCTGCTCTGATTGATGAAAACACGCAATCGGGGCGGCGGATGATTGTCTAATCAGACAAAATCCCATAGTAACGCGACGATTGTCTCGAAGTGCAAACGCCGCAGTCGGCTGCGCGAAATTTTTCAGCGGCGAGCAACCATGCACAAGGTCGCCGGCGATTGTTGATCGGAGGTTTTCATTGTGGCGAAGCGACCCGTTTCAGCTAGTCAGAAATCATTTTTTGGTAATGTCTTTGCCTTGCTGAAGCAAACATTTCAGGAGTGCCTCAAGATAAAGCTTGCGCCTGCAGCTCTGATTCAACCGGCGCTACGAGCACAAGCCCGTCCCGTTGCGCGGCAAATTCACTCGCGAGATGCAGCCCGATTCCGCTGATCGAACCCGTGATGAGAGCAGTTTCCGCGTTCATTCCTCATAATTCTTTCGCTCCCCGCGGTCACGCGGCCGCAAATCTTGCACTCGAAACAATAAAATTTGCCATCTGAATTGAGGTTTCAGTGCGAATTCCGAGCAGACGGACATGCAAACGGCAGGAGAATGCGCAGGCGCGAATCGCTCATTCTGGGAGCGCACGGCACAGAAATTTTCAACGGCACCGCTTCCGCAGGATATCACGGCGGACGTGTGCGTGATCGGCGCTGGGATCGCTGGTGTAACTGCGGCCTACCTGGCTGCGCGCGAACATCGAGACGTTATTCTCGTTGATGATGGGCCGGTAGGCGGCGGGATGACTGGCCGAACAACCGCGCATCTGGTGAACGCAATTGACGATCGCTACATCGACATTGAAGCATTCCTCGGCGAAGCATGCGCGCGCCTGACTGCGGAGAGCCACACTGCCGCGATTGATTGCGCCGAGCGAATCGTTCGAGAGCACAAGATCGATTGCGATTTCGAGCGCGTGGACGGCTATCTGTTCTTGCCGCCGGGCGGTTCCGTCAAAGAATTAATTGAGGAGCTGGAGGCGATTCACCGCGCCGGACTGCGTGATGTTGCGCGAGTCGATTCAGTGCCGAACACAAAAATTAATTCCGATGCTGTGCTGCGGTTTCCGCGACAGGCGCAGTTTCATCCGTTAAAGTTTCTCAAAGGCGTCGCGGGAGCGCTCATCGATTCCGGCGGCAAGATTTTTACGGGCACACGCGTCATCGCAGTTGAAGGCGGCGACCGGGTTAAAATCCAAACTGCGGACGGCCATACGATCACAGCGGAAGCGGCCGTCGTGGCGACCAACTGCCCGATCAACGATCGCGTGGTCATTCATTCAAAGCAGGCGCCGTATGCTACGTATGCGATCTGCTTACGCGTCACGCGCGAGGTCGAGCACGCGCTTTTCTGGGATACGGCGCTGACCGCCGAAGACGAGAGGCAGGAAATCGGGCCGGTGCCTTACCATTACGTCCGATTCGCGCGCGACGGGCATGGCGATGTTCTGATGGTCGGCGGCGAGGACCACAAAACCGGCCAGGCCGTGGATTTCGAACAGCGTTTCGTCAAGCTCGAACGTTGGGCGCGCGACCGATTTCCATCTGTTGGCGAGATCACTGATCGCTGGTCCGGACAGGTGATGGAACCAGTGGACGGCGTGGCTTACATGGGTCGTAATCCCGGCGATAAGAACGTCTATGTCGTTACTGGCGATTCAGGGAACGGCATGACGCACGGGATACTCGCCGGCATGCTGATTGTCGATCTCATCGCGGGGCGGGAAAATCCCTGGGCGAAACTGTATGATCCGTCCCGTAAGACTTTGAAGCCACGGGTGCTGGCGGATTACATCGCCGAGAACGCCAATGTGGCGGCGCAATTTCGCGATTATATCACGCCGGGTTCAGCCAAATCTGTGGACGAGATCAAGTCCGGTGAAGGTGCCGTATTGCGCGACGGCCTGAAAAAGACCGCGGTGTATCGCGACGAGAACGGAAACCTGTACGCCTTTTCGGCCATATGTCCGCATTTGGGGTGCGTCGTGCGATGGGACGGATGCGAAAAAACCTGGGATTGCCCGTGTCACGGCTCGCGCTTTGACGCCTTAGGCTGCGTGCTCAATGGCCCGGCCATTTCCGATCTGGAACAGGCTGAGGTTCCCGGTTACTAGCGCTGCAAAAGCGCGAGCGATTTGCCTTCGCGATGCTCCACTTGATCCATCGTGCACTGACGAGGGGCTTTGTCGGGACGCCATCGGAGAAATTTTGTCCCGTGCCGAATATTCGCCCGTAAGCCCAAGAGCGTAAGGTGCCTTTCGCTTCCTATTTCCTTAAACCATTCTACTAGACACGTCCCATCAGCGCGAAGATCAACAATATCACGAGAACCAGGCCTAGACCGCCGCTTGGGTAATATCCCCAGCCGGAACTGTACGGCCAAGTTGGTAACGCTCCGATCAACAGGACGATTAAGATAACGAACAGAATTGTGCGCATTAACCGAGCCTATTCTTGTCCGCCGCGGAATGGCTATCGGGCCGGCGCATGATTGTCTAATCAGACAAAATCCTATAGCACACGCGACGATTGTCTCGAAGCGCGGATCGCCGCTGCGTTGATCTGGTTGAGACGTGCTGTCGTTTGGCGGTTGTGGTATTTGGATTGGGAACGCCGCGGTTGGCTACGCCAAAGAAAAACTGGAGCTCTTGCAACGATTCGATCAATTCCGGCAGTGGGGTTCCCTCGATGAGAAGCGTTATTGCCTCGTCTGCGGCAAAATTATCGCTGAGCAGTAAGTCCAGGTAATTAGAGGCACACGTGGAAACGGGCCGCTGCGGATCACTGGTCCGACGGAACATTGTAATGCGATTCCGATGGATTGGCTACAGCCAGCCGACGAAGCCTTGGCAATGAATAGTCCGAAACTGTTTTACGAGGGAAAACAGCCTGCGAGCGCAAGCGTACCCGATTCACACCTCCGTGACACCTATGAAAATCGAGGAATTTGCCGACCTTGGCGTCGCGGCTGAACTGAACAATCTGTACGCGGTTCCCGCACACAGATTTTCGAGTGCTCCCAGAATCCAAGAATTGTCGGTTACGATATCAAGCTGGATTAGTAAAAGCGAAGGAATACGCGAGACGTTTACCCTAAAGGCATTCGCATCGTCACGTCGCGAGTTGATCGACAAGTTGAATAGTCCATCCGGGCTTCGAGAAAATCGTCACGCGTCGTATAGGATTTCATCTGATCAGGCAATCATCCGCCGTCCCGATTGTGTGTTTTCATTCCAAGCCGATTGAAAGAAAGAAAAGGTCCAGTCGCGAAGTGCGAACGACGAATCAGTAAATTCAATAAGTACACTAAAGAAAGGCACCATGGAAACACAACGCAATCCGAACGAACCGGCCAAACCTAAGACTGCCGAACAGCAGGGCGGCCAAGAGGGCGGTGGAGGACAACAAGGCGGTGGCAGCCAACAGGAAGATCGGGATAAACAAGAACGTGAACGCCAACAGCGCGAGCGCGAGAAGCAGGCTGGGGGAGGCCAAGAGGGCGGTGGCGGCCAACAACGTGGCGGCGGCCAACAAGGCGGTGGTAAGCAAAGCGGCAGACGATAAGCCTTGTCCCGTGAACGAGCGGCGGGAGGCGACTCCCGCCGTCTTGCTTGTCCCCGTACGTCCAGAATGTCGGCGCCGATGGCGCCAGGACGAAGGACGCACGGCTCGATTTTGTATGTGATCGCGAGGCCGACCGCGCTATTTTCATGAATCATCTCGATGCGCAGCTAGCAGGGAAGAAAAGTAAATTTGCGTTGCCAACCCGAAGATTGCGAAAGTTAGAAATCCTCTGGAAAGGATCCACTCTTCACTTTGACGACAAGTTTTGGCCGCGCAAAAAGAAAAACCTGTCAACTCCGAATAAAATCAAAATCATTGTTGTACCATTCGCGCTGGTCATTCTGGAGCCGGCAGCGAGAGCACATGGTCTTACACACGCGGCGTAGTGGTTATGACGAGTTTCGGATCGAATTTGCAGTTACACATTCAGCAGTCGGTCGAAGAAAGCGCGGTACCGCTGGAGGGCGACGCGCAGATCTTCAGTCGAGACGTTGTCGCCGCGACCCCACTGCCCCTCCAATCCAGAACGCGCATCGGCGAAGCTATTTGCCAGGCGCTTGATTACTTCGGCAACCAGCGCATCAGCCTGCTCGACAGCGCGCCGCGGTTCGTCCACGAAGGCCGTTTGGATTTCCGTCCAGCGCGTGCGGAACTCCTTTGCCTCGTTGTCGGGGAATAGTGGCGTTACCGCTTCGTCTGTCGCACTGAGATGTTCAGTGCGCTCCAAGTCTTCCGCCACCTCAGTGGTCGACGTTGGGCGATTCGTACGCCGTTCACTGTCAACCCCGGCCTCGGGCGTATCCTTCTCTTGGTCTCGGTCTTCATCTTTCATTGGGTTGCCTCCTTGTGTGTTGCAGCTTCTGCGGTTTCCAGTAATTCTTCGAATAGCGAGCGATAGTGGACCATCGCCTGCCGCAAATCTTCTGTCGTCGCCTTGCCGGTGTTATTGCGCGCCGCAATCTCGCGCGCCGCGCGATAGTTAGTGACGACGCTCGGATGATCAACGGAGATGTCCGCGGCGCGCTGCTCGAAGTCTCCAACGGGGTAGCCACGTGTCTGCATGGCCTCTTTTATCAGCTTGTCGGCTTCACCAACCGCTTGGGACGGCTCATCCACGAAGCGTGCTTGCGTTTTTCCCCAAGCGTCTTCAAAGCGGCTTTGCTGCTCGGGCGTGAGCACGCGAATGTCGAGCTTGCGGACGCGTTTTTCTCGGGCGGCAAGTTCCGTCTCGGCTTTGCGTGCGTCGCCAAATTGATTGACAGCGTGTTTGTATTCGGGTCCAAATTGCTTGCGCAAACTTTCCGAGCGCCGGCGGCGCATGAAGATGAACAGTCCGATTGCGGCCACGACGATCACGATCAGCACGAGTCCGAGAATCACGAGTGTCGTAGTGTTCACTTAGTTCTCCCCTCTCTGGACTGGTATCTTTGCCTCGTCTTCAGGAATGACGGATTGCCCCGTACGAGTCGATCTATGTCGGAATAGAGACGCACAATAATTGATACGTAAACGCGCAGCAGTTTGCGCGTAATGCAATAGCCGGAACAGAATTTCAGTCCCAATGCGCTCCTGGCACAAATTTTCAGAACGAGTGGTGCTTTCTAGCCAACACGTCTTTTCACAAAAAAGACGGGAGTCTGCACTCTAGGATTTTAACTGATCAAACAATCAGCCGCGCTCCCGATTGTTTGCCGGCCGCACTCGGGCGCTATTTTCATGATTTCAATTTCAAAGCTGGGAGACACGAGTGACCGAGACCCTCGAGATAGCCGGTGCGTTGGAAGCAACGGACGAGATGCTTATGAAAGAAATTTCGCGCCGCCGCCAAGGCGCACTGGTGGAGTTGTATGGGAGACACGGCCAGAGATTGCGTACGACAGTCGAAAGCGTCCTTCGTGAAGGAGCCGACGCAGACGATATCTTACAAGAAATTTTCCTCCAGATTTGGAAGGAAGCCGATCATTACTCCCCGAAGGACGGTCGTCCTCTGGGCTGGCTGATAACGATCGCACGGCGCCGTGCGATTGATCGATTGCGCAGATGCCAGGCCTATTATCGTGCGCGAGAGCGCTATCGAGAAGACCTGCAGGAACAACGACGAGCGACGCGTCGTGAGGACGATACGGTTGTGCTCAATGATCTACATCATTTTCTCAAGAAATGTATGGAAGCGCTGCCGAAGTTCCAGCGCGAAGCTGTCGAGCTCGCATTCTTCAAGGGACTTAGCCACACCGAAATAGCTGCCGCCACGCGTGCTCCGCTGGGAACGGTAAAAACGCGGGTGGAGTTAGGCGTGCAAAAGCTGACCCACGCGTTGAGACCGCAACGTTGCAAGGTGTAATGTTAATGTTTCCCGATCGTCGATTTTACTCTTCTCGGGTAGACGACGCTGTCTTGATGAAGTTCCAATCGTTTCGGAGGCTCGTGAAAATCAAAGAAACGCGAAGCGATCTCAAAAACGAATCATTCTTATATGACACAACGGAAAGAAACTGTTTTGGTGGTCAACAACTTGATCGAAACACTCAAGGATGGGCAGGAAGGGTTCAAACAAGCCGCTGAGGGCGTCAAAGATCCGCAGTTAAAATCGCTCCTCAGCGAATATTCGCGGCAGCGTTCCCGCTTCGCAAGCGAGCTGCAAAGCCAGGCGCAAAGCTTGGGTGGGTTGGAACCCGAAGAGAGCGGCAGCACCGCGGGCGCATTGCATCGGACATGGATCAACTTAAAATCCGCGGTCACCAGTGGCGACGATCATGCGATCCTGGCTGAGTGCGAGCGGGGCGAAGATTCTGCTGTGAAAGAATATGAAAAAGCATTGAAGGATAATCTGTCTCCTTCATTGCGCGACATCGTTGCGCGTCAATACAGTGAAGTGAAAAGCGCACACGACCGTATCAGAAAGCTGCGAGACGCGTCGAAAACAACGACACAAAGCGCTACGTCGAATGGTAGCGCAGCGCGACGGAGGAAACACCTGCGTTTTATCTCCTAAATCATCTCACCATTCAGATCTGTCCCACGAGCGCCAGAATCAATAATATTAGAAGAATCAAGCCTAGTCCGCCGCTTGGGTAATATCCCCAGCCGGAACTGTATGGCCAAGTTGGTAAGGCTCCGATCAACAGGACGATTAAAATAACGAACAGAATTGTGCGCATTAACCGAGCCTATTCTTGTCCGCCGCGGAATGGCTATCGGGCCGGCGGATGATTGTCTAATCAGACAAAATCTTATAGTAGACGCGACGATTGTCTCGAAGCGCATATCGCCGCTTCGACATGATTGAATCGCGCCCTAGCTTTCCCGCAGACAGCACCGATAACCATGGCCAAGCAACGCAAACTAACCGGGCGCCGGTGCGAGGAAAAGCAAAAGCGGAGAGTAGGTGTCGAGTAATCACTTTGGCTTTCGCCCGATTTTTTCTTTGAACTCGAGCCGTCGACTCAATTCGCGCGTTCGCCTGAGGTGGCTTGCAACCCTCAACACCGTTCGTGTTCATAAAGGCGAATCACAATCCTTTGCAGATTCCGACTAGGGGCGATTTTGAAAATTAAGATACCCGCACAATGATCGCCCAATTCGATTCATTTCCGAGGAGGTGAAAAAGATGTTACGTTGGGCTGTAATCTTTTTAGTAATTGCACTAGTGGCGGCGGTGTTTGGATTTGGGGGCATCGCAGTCGCCGCCGCGGGAGTTGCCAAGTTCCTGTTCTTTCTGTTCCTCGTGATGTGCCTGATCTTTTTTATTCTAAGCATATCGGCAGGCAGACGAGTCCCCTAATCAGGACGGTCCTATAGGTAGTTTGTGAAAGTATCGCGCGGCGCGCGAGATTGCGGCGACCCCTTCCAGCGAGCGCAAAAAAACTTCACGTAAACGCGCTGCCGGGGGGAGAACCGAGCCAAGCGCAACACCGCAATCGCCTGAAGACTAACGGCTAGCGCGATAACCGGAAGGCCTCGGTTTCGGTTCGTTTTTTTGGCAGCCGGACGAAGGTTCGCGCCCGATTACATCATTATACAAACTGGGGCGCATTTTCCGGCGTCGAGGAAAGATCGTTAGCAGGAGAGTTCGCCCCGTCGTAAAAAGAAAAAGGAAACAAAACAATGAAAAAAATATTACTTAGTATGGCCTTGGCAGTTGTGGCCCCGTTTGCATGGGCGCAGGTCTCGCAGACTACCACGACGACGACCACGACTGAAGGTAGCGGCACGATCACGGAGTACACTCCGGGCAGTACAATCGTGCTCAAAGAAACTAGCAGACCGCGGACTTACCGCTTCGGTAAGACAGTCACTTATGTGACGCGAAGCGGCAAGACTCTCGATGAAGATACGGTAAGAACGAGAGTTAAAGTGGGTATTCCGGTCCGCGTCCACTACGTCGGAGAAGGCGACAACATGCTGGTTGACCGCGTGATTCTGGACGAGGATTAAGAACCAAAAAGAGCTAAGCTCCATCGCGCCTTTTCTGTTCTGCCTCTCCGGTGGAACAGCGAAGGCGCGTCTTGCGTACATCTAACGAGAAAAAGATCGGTTACGGTTCCCAACAGCAAGATGTTAAAGGAACCGAAATCCATTAAAGCAGCGGGAATATGCTTCCCCAAAGCAATTTTCGGAGCGAGACTTCGCAAATGGCCTGATTCCAAACCTACGGAGTGGGCGAGGTGTTGACGTTGACCTCAGTTTTCTCCGTCTTGGTCGTGGTGACTGGAGATGGGTTTACCACCGTGGTGTTACTTTCCTTTTTCTCCGCGGGTGGGTTTACCACAGTGGTGTTACTCTCTTTTTTCTCCGCAGGCGGATTTGTCACAGTCGTTTCCTTTTGCTCGCAGGCCGCGAACAGCACCATGCCAGCAAGCAGATAAATACACTTTTTCATGCAAATGAATCGCATCTGAGAACGAAGTTAGCCGCCTTTAGGGGCTCTATCTTCTTTTTTGTTCACAAGGCGTGAGTAACGCGGCGCAAGCCAAAATTGTGTTTGTTTCCCGGAGCGCGCTTCGTAATACCGAAAAAACGACATCTAAGCCGCTACGCCGGAATAGAGATAAACGGTTGCAACGCTCGAGTGCTTCGATACTTTCCTTGTGGCCGGTTCGTGATATATTCAGCGGATGCAAACGCCTGAAATTATCGCCTATCTGAAAACCTATTGCGGCTGGAGCGCCGGGGTGCGCGCCGTTTTGGCCAAATACAATCTTCCTTACACGGAGAAGGACATCATCCAGAACCCGGCGTTTCGCTGGGAGATGGAGACGAAAAGCGGGCAGCCGCTGTCGCCTTGCGTTGAAATCAACGGGAAAATGCTTGCCGACGTCAGCGGCGAGGAAGTCGAACGATACGTGATCGACAACAGGCTTGTGGAGGCGAGCGACGCAGCGACAGATGTTCCGACCAATGCGCCATGCGCGACCGAGGAGCACGAGGGCGTAGTGAAGCTCAATTTGTGATTTGTAAAACGGTTACAATGTTAAAGGGTGGAATTGTTGAACCGCTGAGGGGTTAAAGAGTCAGAAAGGTTAAACCGTTTTAACCTTGTAACTCTTTTAACCTTTCTAACCTTTCAGCGATGAAATTCTTTGCTCGTCTCCGATCCGGAAGGAAAAGTGTAACTCGCCTTTTCCGCTACGGCTGGAAGAGCACCCTGCTCGCTGCGGTGGCGGCCGTCGGTCTCGCTGTTTTCCTCTTTTACGGAGCGTGGGCGCAGACCTTCGATATGAAAAAGGTCGGTGAAATGCCGGAGCGAAATACGGTTTTTGATGTCGATGGAAAAATCTACAGTCGTCTCGCCGGCGCCAACCGTCTGAAGGTTTCGCTCAGCGAAGTCTCGCCGCTTTTTATCGCCGCCGTGCTGGCGCGCGAGGATGCTCGCTTCTACTTGCACCAGGGGATTGATTGGCGCGGGATACTTCGGGCGCTTGTTCACGACGTCCTGAGCGGGTCAGCCAAGGAGGGTGCCAGCAGCATCACCCAGCAGCTCGCGCGTAATAGCCTACCGCTCGGTGGCCGCACCATCAGTCGAAAACTGCTGGAAGCGATGGTTGCTCTGCGCATTGAGCGTCAGTTCACCAAGCAGCAGATTCTGGAGCTCTACGTAAACCGGATCTATTTCGGTAATGGTTGCTACGGAGTTGAGACCGCGTCACAGGCTTACTTTGGCAAAAGCGCGTCCCAATTGAATCTTCCGGAAGCTGCGCTCCTCGCAGGCTTAATCCGAAGTCCAAATCGCTTTTCACCTCTGAAAAACCCGCAAGGCGCGGCGGTGCAGCGCAATGTAGTCTTGGATCGCATGGTGGCATTGAAAACATTGTCGCCAGCCGAAGCCGATGAGGCAAAGAAAGCGAAAATTACTCCGCGTCCCAAGCGTCTGCCCTTCATCCAGGAGAATTACGCAATGGACGCCGTCCAGCGTGATTTGAATTTGTTGTTAACACAGGACCAGATCGATAACGGAGGCCTCTCGATTTACACCACGCTCGATTCGGCTGTCCAAAACGCTGCGCAGCAGGCGCTCGAGACACAACTCACGAAGATCGAGCATCAATCCAATTTCCATCATCCGCTGAAAGCGAGTTACCGGCCGCCGGAGAGCGGAGAAGGGGATTCGTCGATGCCGTATCTGGAAGGTGCGGTCGTGACGATCGATAACGCAAGCGGCGGCATTCGCGCACTCGTTGGTGGCCGCGATTATGCGCAAAGCAAATTTAACCGCGCACTCGCTCCGACAAACCGGCAGGTTGGTTCTGCATTCAAACCATTCGTTTACACGATAGCTTTTACGCACGGACTCTTGCCCGGTGCTGCCATTAGCGACGGCCCGATTCAGCCGGGGGAAATCGAAGGCGCCGGAAGTTGGTCGCCCGGAAATTCAGACGGGACTTACGTCGGCATCCAGCCCTGCTCATACGGTCTCATCCATTCGCGCAACACCATGAGCGTGCGCGTCGGGCAATTCGGCGGACTCGACGCGGTGCAACAAGTCGCCAACACGCTCAGCCTTTCTCAAAATGTTCCGCACGGGCCGGCGATTTACATCGGTTCGTTTGAGACGAACCTGAAAGATTTGACTGCTGCTTACTCTGTTTTTCCCAATGCCGGAATGCGCAAGCAGGCATACATCATCGAGCGCATCGACAACCAGCAGCACAAGCCGATCTATCGCGCCGCGCATATCTCCGCACCGGCACTTGACCCGAGCGCGGCGTGGATGACCTCCCAACTAATGGAACAAGTTTTGACGAGCGGGACCGCGGCCAGCGCGAGGTCATTAGGCTTCAGATTGCCAGCAGCCGGCAAGACCGGCACGACTAACGATTATAAGGATGCGTGGTTTCTGGGTTACACGACTACGCTGACCTGTGGTGTTTGGGTGGGTTTTGATCAGCCCACAACGATTATTCCACACGGTTATGGCGCCGCGCTCGCGCTGCCGGTCTGGACACAAGTAATGAACAAAGCGGCGGAGCATTACCCAGCCCAGGCGTTGCAACCGACTATGCCGATTCAACACGCCACGGTTTGTTCGATTTCAAATCAGCTCGCTACTACTGGCTGCCAGACGGCTGGAAGTGCGTACGACATCGATCTACCGGCCGACAAGGTGCCGACTGTCGCGTGCCAGGTGCATGGAGGCGAACAATGGCCGTTTGCCCAACAGTTGCAGGGTCTTCCGCAAAAAGCGGCGACCTTCCCGGGCCGCTTCTTCAGATCTTTCCGCAAACTTTTTGGCGGAAGATGATGTTGACCCCGGCCGATACGAGGATCGCAAACTCCCAGCCGACGCCACCGATGCCGGCTACAACCGTGCAATTCACGACGCTGTTGATTTCGGAGCGGCTCGCAGCCGAATGTTGATCTCCGATGTGAGCGTCCGATGAACCGGGCATTTCGCGGCGATCTCCATCAGTTTTGCGTGTTGCTCGGCTGTCAATGAGCCAGTCAACTCGATTTCTGTATCGATTTGATCGAGCATGCCTTCCTTCGTGTCGCACTCTTCGCAATCTTTCGCATGGATCCGCGAATGCCGAAGCGACACGATGATATTCTCGAGCGGCCATTGCTTCCGTCGCGCATACAAGCCGACCGTCATCGATGTGCAGACACCGAGGGCGATAAGCAGATAATCATACGGCCCCGGGGCGGCATCGCTTCCGCCTGCGCTCACAGGCTCGTCCGCGCGTAAATTGTGCTTTCCGCTGACAACCTCCTGCAGAAATCCGCCCGCGTCGCCGCGCACGACAACGTTAGCCGGTTTTGTATTGGTTTGGTTAGTCACGGTTGAGTTGTCCATGCCTGCAATGTATGCCTGACCCGACACAACCGCGATACTGAACACGGAACGCGCAACTATCGGGCGCGCTTGAATCGTCTCTTCAACGTGGAGAGTGACGGACTGTTTATGCCTGGGCCAGCGATTTGGTACTTCGCGATGAAAGTGAACTCGCGAAAAATCCTACGCGCGGACGAGACCGGCGAAAGCAGCGCGATACCGAAAGACAAGAAACAATTCGAGAACGGTGATGACGATTGCCGGAGGCAATCCCTCGGGCGCCATCAAAATGTGAAAGACCCAAATGTTTACTATGATGGCGCCAAGAATCGTTAGGCCGAGCGGAACGAAGCGACCGATCAGGAGAAGCAGGCCGCCGATGACCTGGAGGCCGCCGATAACGTAAACGTAGCCGCTGGCAAAGAAGGCGTGCAAATATTCACCAGCCACGCCTTGCGGGAGCGGTGGCATCGGAAGGAAATGTAGGAATGCATTAGAACCGAAGACGATGAAAACGAGCCCGAGAAGAACGCGGGCAATGATGGTAGCGATTTTCATACAATGATGGTGGCTTGATCGAGAGGGAATTCCAATGACGAAGTTTTGGAACGATGGAGATCTGTCCGGATTTTGAAGAGCGCCGGATTTGTCGGGCAATGCGCTTGGCTTTTCGCTAAGCGTAGGGAATGGTGGGATACCAACCGACGTCGCGCCGGCCGATTGCGCAGATGTTCCGTCGCACGGCGGAGAGAGCGACGAATTTCTGCGTGCGCCTCGGCATTCCTCCCGATGCCATTTCGTACTTGTCGATCCTGGCCGCGCTCGTCGCCGCATTGTGTTTTTGGAAATCAGGCAGAAATGCGTGGCTGCTGATTATTGCGCCGTTGTTTTGCTATCTCCGGCTTTGGTTCAACATGCTGGATGGCATGGTTGCGGTTGCGGCGGGAAAGGCGAGTGCGCGCGGGGAGATTGTGAACGATCTGCCTGATCGAATCTCCGATGTGATTATTTTCATCGGCGTTGCACACAGCGGTCTAATGAATCCTTTAATTGGCTATTGGACGGCAATCGTTTCCTTGTTCACCGCCTACGTGGGACTTTTCGGCCAGGCAATCGGAGGTCGGCGCGAATTTGGTGGAATCATGTCAAAGCCTTGGCGAATGGTCGCGCTGAGCATCGGGGCTTGGGCGATGTTTGTGTGTCGATCATGCCAAGCCGGGTTACACAATTTTGGGAGACTGACCATTCTCGATTGGACTTGTCTGTTGATAATCGCGGGCTGTTTGCAAACGATAATCGTTCGCTTGAAACGAATCATGATCGCGCTTCAAGATAGAGCGCGATGATGTCCCCGCAGACCGCGCTGAACGACTCGGTGTTTCGCGCGTACCTCTTGATCGTTCCCGTTTCGCTCGCGATTGGTGGCGCGATTCTCGGTTTCCTCCATTGGGGGTTAGGGAAGGATCTGGGTGCGATCTGGAAAACCTATCGTTCGTGGCTGGTGATGGCATCGATCGGACTGCTGGTTGTTTTCGCGGGACGGGTGCCGGTCATTGTCGGGGTGACATTGCTTTCGATCTTTGGGTTCAAGGAATTCGCGCGCACTTCAGGATTGTATCGCGACTGGTGGATGACGGGCGCGGTTTACGCCGGCATCGTTGCGGTCGGGATTGCATCCTGGGCGCCGCATCCGGGCGGCGAAAAGCCAGCTTCAGGCTGGTATGAATGTTTTATGGCCATGCCGGTTTTTGTTATCGCGTTGATCCTGCTCATTCCGATCCTGAGCAACCGCGCCCGAGGCGAACTGCAAAAGATGTCATTGAGCATCATTGGCTTTATTTATGTCGGCTGGATGTTCGGGCATTTGGGTTTTCTTGCGAACGCGACAAATGCCTACGGATTTCTTTGTTACGTCATCTTCGCGACCGAACTAAACGACGTCGCCGCGTTTACATTTGGCAGATTGTTTGGGCGACATCCGCTTCGGAGCGAAATCAGCCCGAATAAAACCTGGGAAGGCGCGCTTGGCGCGCTCGCGGTTTCGATGGTTTTGCCCTGGTTGCTGCGATTTTCGTTTCCATTTTTCGGCGCGACGCAACTGATTTTTATCGGGTTGATCGTCGGTATCGGTGGACTGCTCGGCGATCTTTCCATCAGCCTGATCAAACGAGACTTCGGTACGAAGGACATGGGGGCGGCGATTCCGGGTCACGGCGGAATCTTGGATCGCATCGACAGCTTGATCTATGTTGCGCCACTGTTCATGCACATGGCGGGATATTATTACCGGTTACGATGAAAACCTGGCATTACGATTCCGCCTGCGATCTCGACCAACCATTTGTTGATCGCTTACGCCGATTTCCGCGCGAGCCCAACATGCTGGTTTACGGAGTGCGCGAGGTGATCGCATTGATCATCCGCGGATGGCTGCGCATCTATCACCGATTTGAAATTATCGGGCATGAGAATCTTCGGACCAACCGATCGCTCGTTATCGTAGCAAATCATTCCAGTCATCTCGATACGCTCTGCCTTCTCGCCGCGCTGCCCCTGCGTAAATTGCATCGCACCTTCCCAGCCGCAGCGGCGGATTATTTTTTCCAAAGTGTGCCGCGCACTTTCGTCGCCGCCGTGGTTACCAATGCACTGCCCTTTGCGCGGCGAGTTCGCGTTCGCCGGAGCCTCTCCATCTGCTCGGAACTTCTCAGCGATCCCGAAAATATCCTGATCATTTTTCCGGAGGGCACGCGATCGGAAACGGGCGAGACCCGGGAATTCAAATCGGGAATCGGCGCACTCGTCGCCGGGCGAGACGTCACGGTTCTTCCCTGTTATTTGCAGGGGGCTTTTCGCGCGTGGCCGAAGGGCCGGCGTCTGCCGCGTCCAAAAAAAGTTCGACTCATTGTTGGCGCGCCTCGCAATTATTCATCGCGTAGCGCAAACAAGATCGACATCTGCACAATTGCAGTGGAGTTGAATCGCGCGGTGACGGAGCTGGGAGAAGGTAATGGAAGCGACTGAGCATGCGATGAAGAGTTGGGACGGCGCCGAGTTGTTCTATCGCGCGTGGATTCCTCGCGAGGCGACTGACAAAGCTATTTTACTTTTTCACCGCGGCCACGAGCACTCTGGCCGGTGGCAAGAAACAGTCGACTTGCTCGCCCTGAACGACGTCGCCGTTTTCGCGTGGGACGCCCGCGGGCATGGGCGATGGCCGGGCGAACGCGGCGCCGCGAATAATTTTGCCGACGTGATCAGAGATGTGGACGCTTTTGCACACCATATCTCCGAGTGCTACGAAATCCCTATCGAGAACATGATCGTTCTCGCTCACAGCCTTGCCGCGGTCAGTGTCGCGGCTTGGGTGCACGATTACGCGCCGCCGATTCGCGCAATGATTCTGGCTACAGCTGCGTTTCACGTGAAGCTTTACGTTCCCTTCGCCGTTCCGCTTCTACGAATGAAACAAAAACTGTTCGGCCCGGGCCAGGTGAAGAGTTACGTCAAATCGAAGCTCCTGACTCGGGACCGAGAGCAGGCTGCGCAGTACGATGCCGACCCGCTTATCTTCCGGCAAATTGCGGTCAATCTTTTACTGGACCTAAGCGATACAGCGGACCGATTGGTCGCGGACGCGGGCGCAATCCAAACACCGACGTTGATGATTGGAGCCGGCCGCGATTGGGTCGTTAGCCTGAAGGCGCAGCTTGAATTTTCTAACCGGCTTTCGTCGCCGTTAAAGGAAATGGAAATTTATCCGACCGCTTATCACGCCATCTTTCATGATCAAGATCGACATCTGGTTGTCGAACGCGTGCGTAAGTTTGTTCAAGAGCGCTTCGCCGAGCAGGTGACTCAGCCTTCGCTTTTGAACGCGGATCAGGCTGGCTACACACGAGATGAATATGAGCGGCTGAAGTCGCGCGGCGGAATGAAGTTTGCCGTCGCACGCGCCGGATTAAGGGCGGCTGGCCGCTTGAGCCACGGCGTAGATCTCGGCTGGCGGAACGGCTTCGATTCGGGACTTTCGCTCGATTACGTTTACGAAAATAAACCGCGCGGCTCGTTAGGAGTCGGCCGTTTGATCGACAAATCGTATCTCAACAGCATCGGCTGGCGTGGCATTCGGCAACGCAAAGCGAACCTTAAGAATGCATTGAGGAGCATGATCGAAAACCTTCATAGGGAAGGGCGGCCCGTTCGCATTTTGGACATAGCTGCCGGCGCAGGGCGGTACGTCTTGGAAACCGTGCACGAGCTTCCAGCTATTTCGATGAATGCCACCCTGCGCGATTACAAACAGGAGAATGTCGATGCGGCGCGAGCATTAGTGCAAGAATTCGAACTGCCAAATGTGACCGTGGAGCGAGGCGACGCATTTGATCGCGATTCGATTGCCGCAATGGCGCCGCGCGCAACGATCGGGATCGTGTCGGGGCTTTACGAATTGTTTCCCAGAAATGAACCAGTCTTGAATTCACTCCGCGGGCTTGCCGGAGCAATCGAACCGGGCAGCTATTTGATTTACACGAATCAACCCTGGCATCCACAGGTCGAGTTCATTGCGCGCGTGTTACGTAATCGGGAAGGGGAGCCCTGGATCATGCGCCGCCGGACGACGGCCGAAATCGATCAATTGGTGTGCGTGGCCGGTTTCCGGAAAATGGCGATGGCAGTAGATCAATGGGGCATGTTCACCGTCTCAATTGCACGACGCGGGGAACGTTGACATCGCGTGCGCGTCTCTCGCCTTAAAGCGTTCACGGCTTCTGCGGGATTGTCGGTCCTATTCCTGGTAGTTTACAGCGGCTGCAATTGGATCACGGGACAACGCGGTCAAATCGGCTCGTTTTATTTTCAATGGGAGCGCGCCATCCCATTCGTTCCTTTCATGATTCTCCCCTACATGTCGATCGACCTTTTTTTCATCGCGGCCCCGTTCCTTTGTCGAACAGACGAGGAGCTGCGAATCTTTTCGCGGCGGGTCGTAGCCGCAATTCTCATTGCTGGCGTTTGCTTTTTGCTTTTCCCGCTGCGCTTTGCTTTCCCGCGCCCTCATACCAGCGGATCGATCGGCGCGATCTTTGACTGGTTTCGTGGAATGGACTCGCCATTTAATTTGCTCCCGTCGTTGCACGCCGCGCTGCTGTTGCTGCTTGTCGATCTCTACGCGAGAAATCTTCGCGGCGTTTTCTTATTCGCGGCAATGCTTTGGTTCTTTCTCACCGGTCTCTCGCCGGTGCTTACCTACCAGCACCATGTAATCGACATCGTCGGTGGTTTTGTCCTGGCCGGATATTGCTTCTACCTCTTTCGCGAGCCTTTGCTCGCGCTGCCAGTTGTCGTCAATCGCCGCATCGGTTCGTATTACGCAGCGGGAGCGGCGGTCGTCTTGCTCATGGGCGCGATCTTCTGGCCATGGGGTGCCTTGCTTCTTTGGCCAACGATCGCGCTCGGCATCGTGGCGAACGCGTACTTCGGAGCGGGTCCGGTCGTTTTTCACAAGACGAAAGGAAAGTTGCCGTGGAGCACGCGCTTTGTGCTGGCGCCTTGTTTGCTCGGTCAATATTTGTCGCTGTTATATTACCGCACCCGATGTGGATCTTGGGATGAGGTCACGCCGCGAATCTGGATCGGCGGCAAACTAGGATCCCGTTCCGCGAACAAAGCTTTGTGCTCCGGAGTGGCAGCCGTGCTCGATTTAAGCGCTGAGTTTTCCGAAGCGAAACCATTCCGCAAAATCAAGTATCGAAATGTCCCCGTCCTCGACTTAACTGCTCCCACCCAGGCGCAACTCGCGGAAATGAGCGAATTCATCGCCAACCACTCCCGAGACGGCGACGCCGTCTATGTGCACTGTAAGATCGGTTACTCGCGAAGTGCGGCCGCGGTGGCCGCTTATTTAATAATGAGTGGGAAAGCGAACGCCACGGAAGAAGCATTCGCAATCATTCGCCGGGTTCGACCATGCATTGTTATTCGCCCTGAGGTGATCTCCGCCTTGTCCGAATTCGACCATCGACTTCGTTCTTCCCCCGATAGCACTGACTCTTTTCTCCTCGCCTTGGAGCATGGCGCGCCTTCATAATCGCGAGAACCTTATGAACTATAACGAACTGATTCAGCTTTACTTCGAGCGTTCGAATGCGATGCAGCAATACTGGAACCTTTACGTCATCATCGTGGGCGGTGTCCTCGCGTTTTCCTCGCTGCGCAAACAGCCGGCTGCAATTACCACCGCGCTGGTCTGCATTTTATTCGCGCTGTTTGCCTATAAAAATCTCGATGCGATGAAAGACACCACCGCGCAACGCTTCGCCACGATCGAAGCGATCAAACAATTCGATTCTGGCGGTGCCACCGCCACTGTCTCGAAGCAAGTGCGCGATCTGCTCGAGCCGACTCTTACGCCGGCCACGTTTGGAAGCGTCAAGGCCACCCACATCATCAGCGACCTGCTTACCATCGCCGCACTTTGCGCGATGGAGCTTCGAAGAAGAAGGCTCAAAGCGACCGCGAGTACGCCCTGAAGCGGTCGACCCGCGACCGCACGCGAATCCACGCCGAAAATTTGCCGCAAGAGAGTATCGGCTCGTTTTTCGTTACGGATCGGCTGATCGCCAAAGCAAGGAGGAGAAGTCAGAGATCAGAGGCGTTCAGGTCGGCCGGAGCAGCGCCATCGGCCGGAAGTTCGAATGTGCCATTTGTTTTAATGTCTTGCGCGGCGAGCCCGAGAAGAACGCGGGCAATAATGGTAACGACTTTCATGCGATGATCATGGTTTCCTTGAGCGAAAATTCCAATCCCCAAGTTCTTAGTTAATAGAAATTATCCGGAGCGGATTTCGCCAGTGTGCGCAACTGATGAATCATGCCGTCCACAGAGCTTTTATGCGCAGCCGACACGGCTGCCACTACAGAGCTGCTAGGTCGCCCCCGCGAGGCAGAGTCGCTCGGCGCCTGGCTTTAGTCTTCAAGCTACGACAGGCGCGCCGCCTTCCTCCGTTTGCACGAATGGCGGCACCGGGCAGTCGAGTGTGTCGGCAATGGCGCGGAGTAACTCGGCTTCGCCTTCCTGGATGACGCCATCGGCGGCAACAGTTTGCGCACAGGCGTTAAGAACATTCTTCTTAATCTGCGGGCCGGCCTGACTGAGCCGCGCAAGCGCTACATCCACATGCGAAAGGTCGCACTGCTCCGGCGGCAACAATGGAATTTCACAGCGCGCAGCACGGCTCAAAGATTCCGCTCCCTGTGCAAACGCTGCGTACGCCTCCGTCACATTTTCTTCGCCCGCATAAGCGATCGCCGATAAAAGCACGCCACAGTCGGGCGCTAAAGGACGCAAGGCGTAGAATTGCGTGACCGGCCTCTGCTCAGGAAAGAAATGCGTTTCGAGATGCCGCACCACGATTTTTTGCAGCATGTACACGAACAAATCAGCTTTCGTTTTGCTTGCGATCAGAGTCTTTACGGCTGCGCGGAATTGCTGAAATTGCTGGGGAGAAAGGCGGCGTAGAGCCGGAAGTGCGAGGTCAAGCAAGGGAATTTTGGCCTGCAAGGGCATGCCTTGAATTTCAGGCCGCATTCGCATGGTCTCGTCACGCATGGCTTCGGATGTGTCGATGGCGAGATCTTCGAGTTGCTTCTGCCGGGTCGATGGGTCGCTCGCGAGCAAAAACGCACAAACTAATGCGCCGGCCTCGAGCGGATCGCGTGCAGCGGCTTGCAGTCCCGGCGGGATGGCCTGGTGAAAGTCGGCTGCATAACTGAGATGCTGCGTCGTCGTCTGTCCGATGTTTGCAACAACGGCGTGTTCAGCAATGAAGGGCGCCGCAAACCGACGCGTTTCGCCTTGGACTGCGGGAATTTGTTGTAGACCCTGCGTTGTTCCCAGTGCAGGCGAGATAGCAGAAGCTAACCCTTCAACTACGTATGGAAATTTCCCATTAAAGCTCGGATCCAAAGCGCGAATGCGTTCAGTTAACGGAGGATGCGTCGCAAAAAGTGAATCGCCCAAACCGTTTGCGAAAAACAAGTGGCTGGCTTCTTCGGCATGGGGCGATTCGATTCGCGAACCCTGAGCGAGCCCACCGATCTTCTTGAGCGCACCCGCTAACCCAGCTGGATTGCGTGTGAATTGCACTGCCGAGGCATCGGCCAGCCCCTCGCGCTGGCGGCTAACGGCCGCCTGGATCAATCGCCCGAAGAACACGCCTGCCCAACCAATGACAATGAGGGCCAGCCCAAGCAACGGCAGGGGATTCTTGCGTCCTCTTGTCCGGATAAGTATTCGACCAATAACCGTCAGGCAAAGGATTCCAAAAACCAATCCCATTAGGCGCAAATTGAGCCGCATGTCGCCATTGAGAATGTGGCTGAATTCGTGAGCAATCACTCCCTGCAGTTCGTCCCGCGAAAGCATTTTCATGCAGCCGCGCGTTACGCTGATGGCTGCATCGCTTGCAGAATGTCCGGCCGCAAACGCGTTAATCCCGGCCTCGCCATCCATGACGTAGACCTGCGGAACGGGGACACCTGAAGCGATTGACATTTCTTCTACGACGTTCAGCAGCTTGCGCTCATCGGTGTCGCTCGTGTTCGAGTTAATTAAGCGCCCGTCCAACAGCTCGGCGACCGCGCTGCCGCCGCGAGCCAGTTGTAAGGTTTTGAAGACGCTCCCGATTAGAATTACAGAGAGTGTCCCGATCGTTACCAAGAAAAGTAATTCGACTTGCGACCAGGGGAGCGATAACTCGTTGGCGGAAGAGACCGGATTTAAGTTCCTAATCACGAGTCCGTAATTCGTGAACCCTATGAAGAGCAGCGAGACCACCACGTTCACCGCAAGCAGGAGGGATAGTACGGCGAGGACAAAATAAAATACCAGCAGCGTGGTATTTCGTCGGGCTTTGTCCTGGCGGTCGAAGAAGTCCACCCGGTCGATTTTACAAGCCGACCTAGAACGCGACTTTGGGCGCTTCCTTTTGCTCCTGCTTCTCGATTACGAAGAGTTCAGCCGATCCAAAATTGAAAGTGTTCGCGATGAGATTAGTTGGAAAAACTTCGCGGCGCGTGTTGTAGGTCATGACCGAGTCGTTGTAAGCCTGGCGGGCGAAAGAGACTTTGTTTTCAGTTGAAGTCAGCTCCTCCATCAAACTCATCATTGTCGTGTTCGCCTTGAGATTCGGGTATGCTTCTGCCAACGCAAACAAGCGGCTCATAACGCCGGACAATGCACTTTCGGCGGACGAAATCTCTTTCATAGCAGAAGCGTCGCCCGGATTTTCTGCGGCGCGGGTATTAGCCGAAACGGCCGCATTTCTGGCTATGATGACGGCTTCGAGTGTTCCTCGCTCATGCTGCAGATAACCTTTCGCGGTCTCGACCAAATTCGGGATCAGGTCATAGCGCCGTTTGAGTTGGACATCGATTTGCGAGTAGGCGTTCTTGTAACGATTGCGCAATGTAACTAGCGCGTTGTACCCGCCGATGACGAACATAAGTACGAAGAATCCGAGCAGAATGATAATGCCAATGAACATCAGTCCAGTAATCATAGAGTTTCCGTTCTTCTAAGCTCGTTCATTGCTAGGCCAAAGCATCAGCGCCGGCAATAATAAAGTCCCCGGAAGGCACACTGGAACCGAAGATGATCCCCAGTGGAAAGCGCGTGATAACGATCATAATTCTTCGCGGAACAGTTCGTTGAGGTCGGCAGAGGCCGCGCCGTTCGCCAGAAGATTGAATGCGCCGTTTGTTTGGATGTCTTGCGCAGCGCGAAGAAATGCACCCCATGCGGCCAGGGCAAGACCGGAACCTACAGAGATGCGGCGCACACCGAGATGAGCCAGTTGGGACAATGAACGTTGATGATTGAATCCGGAGACAAGCACGTTGACAGGTTTTGGCGCGACTGTCTTCACGATCTGTGCAATCTCATCGGGTTTGCTGACGCCTGGTGCATAGAGACAATCAGCGCCGGCTTCGGCGTAAGCAGCAAGCCGGTCGAGGGCCGTATCCAAGGGATCGGGATCGTGGACCAGCCACGCTTCGCAACGTCCTGTTAGTACGGCATCAGTTTTGGAAGCGTCGATCGCCGAGCGCGCAGCGCGAATGCGGTCGACCGCCACTTTTTTCTCATAGAGCGGCGGATCGGTGCGTCTCGTATTATCCTCGATCGATAAGCCAGCAACCCCAGTGGCGATACAAAGTCGCACATTCGCTGCGACGCCTTCTGGTTCGTCGGCATAACCAGACTCGAAGTCTGCGTTTACCGGCAACGACGTTGCTTCCACAATTTCCCGGATATGCGCGAGCATCTCATCGCGCGGAACGCCGCCATCGCATTTCCCGCGCGAAAAAGCAAAGCCTGCCGAGGTAGTGGCGAGCGCTTCGAATCCGAGGTGTTCCAGATAAATCGCCGTTCCGACGTCCCACGGATTCGGAAGCACGAAGCATCCGGACTCGTGCATTGTGCGAAACGTCGCAGTGACGGAAGTTTGTTGCGCTGGGCTCATACCTTAAACCTATGCTGCCTTACCTCAAGCGCGAGTGCTTGAACTATTTCGATTTGCCACCTGTGGATTTCCAAATCCGTCGCAGCGGACCTTCCACGCCGTAAATCGGATCGTTGTCTGGCATTGGCACCGCCGCGATGGTGTTATCTGCCTTTGGCCGCTCGCCCGGTAAGCCTCGAAGCAAATCCCACTCGCGTCCGCCTGGATAAGCTCCTACGACTCCAAAATCATTGCTGGCACCGACGTTCTGATGCGCTACACCCGCCGGGATGACAATCACATCGCCAGCATGCACCTCGACATTCTTGCCGTGCTCGCCGCCGAGGCGCAGAGTTGCAACGCCACGATAAACACCAAGCACTTCATGCGAGGTGCTGTGATAATGAGGAAAGGAATAGACGCTGTCTCGCCATGAGTTGGTCCAGTCATTCTCGGCAAAGAGTTGCTCGAAAATGGACGCCGGATCTTCTGTGTCCGTTGTGAGAGCCTTCCGATAGAACAGCAAATGCAGAACACTATTTGGGACAATACCGTCGTCTTTAAAACTGAATTGCTCTGGCTCAACGAAGTCTCGCTGTTGGGTCATAAGCGCATCTCCTGCCAAACATAACGCAAGAAAAGTCGCAACTGGCCGTGATAACAGCGAAGTTACTTTCAATATATCGTCATAAACAAACAGGGATGTTAAACATTCAAAAGCGACGCAAGGACGCGTGCGCAGTCCGAAAGCTTGCGCGAAACACAATGAGCGTCTTCCGTGGATTTCGCACGAAGTGCTTTTGGAGTGCGATGCGTCCTCGCATCGCTTTCATGGGAACTAACGCGCAATTGTTCTTATGCGACTTAGAAGATAGAACGAAGCACACCGCCTTCGACGCGCAAAGCGGCGCCGTTTGTCGCGGATGAGAGAAGACTCGCCACGAACGCAACCAAAGCGGCTACTTCATCGGTTATTGCGAACCGTTGCAGGAGCGAGCTCGGTCGAGCGGTTTTGAAGAACTCTTTCTCCACCTGCGCCGGGGTTACGCCTTTGCTCTCCGCCATCCTGACAATGAACTCCTCCACTCCCTCTGAACGCGTCGGACCGGCGAGAATTGAATTCACGGTGACACCCGTGCCAGTGGTCGTCTCTGTCAAACCACGGGCCAGCGCGACCTGCATCGTCTTTGTGACGCCGTAGTGGATCATTTCCACTGGAATATTCACGGCTGACTCACTGGAGATGAAAATGATGCGCCCCCAGTTGGCGGCTTTCATGCGCGGTAGGTAATGCCGCGATAGGCGCACGCCGCTCATAAAGTTTGTCTCGATGATGGAATGCCAGTCGTCGTCGGTGATTTGCTCGAATGGTTTCACCTCATAGACGCCAAGACTATTGACGAGAACATCGACTGTAGATAGAGCCTCGATGCATTTTGAGATCCCGTTCGGCGTCGCAAGATTAGCAGCGATGCCGCTAATTTTTGCGTCGCGAATTTCCTGTCGGATACTTTTGGTCGCCTCATCAACCCGCTCTTGAGTGCGGCCAGTGATGACCACAGACGCTCCTTCGCGGGCCAGGGCCCGGGCGATGGCAAAGCCGATTCCGGCGGTTGATCCAGTGACGAGCGCTTTTTTTCCGTTCAATTGCAAGTTCATAGATCAAGTTCTTTCCTTTATTTCGTTTCGCTCATGCGGTTTCTCTGGCGCAAGAATTCGAACTAATGGGCATCATAGTAGTTTGTGGTTGCGGGGCTGAAATTAATTCCAGCCCGTCAGGACTATTTTGCCGACGGAACGGCCGCTTTCGATTTGGGCGTGGGCAATGCGAAGGTTAGCCGCGTTGATTGGTGAAAGGCCCTTCATGTCTTGTACTTCGTAAATGTAGGTGTAGCTCCCATGAGTTTCATTGACTTTAAATATTCACATTCGTCTGCTCATTATGCCCTCGCTTAGACTAGAGAGCTGGAAGTGAGCGCCAGGCTGGCGCCCACCTCCGTTGCTCCTCGCCTCACCTATGAAAAGTCACAATGGAGCGTTTGATACAGCAACTCCCGATTCGTCACTAACTCGCGCCTTGCGCTAAGCCAAGCGATTGAAGCATGGTCGCGGTGACGGTCCCGGTCACGCTGAGGTCGTTGTCTTCCTGATAACGCGCGACAGCGTCCTCCGTTTCGTCCCCAAGAACTCCGTCGATCGCACCGCGATAGTAACCACGCTTCGCAAGTTCCGACTGAACTGCACTCACTGTAGCATTATTCATGTATTGGTCTGAAGCGACATATGCTGGCTGGTCATCGTAGTTGTATGGGTAGTAGTTGTTGTAATCGTAGGGGTAACCGTAATATGGCAGGTAATCCCATGGGTAGAATCCATACCAGAAGCCGTTGATAAAGACGAAGACGTTACCGTGGTCAAAATGTGCACGCCGCCGGTCCCAGTCGCGGTGCCAATTTGTATCATGACGCGCAAACGCGTGATTCCTGTTGAATGACCTTCGATTTGCCGCTCTTGAGATCCGCGGATCTGAAACTGTGCTCCGAGTTGCCATTGAACCGACGCGATTCGAGGGACGAGTTACCGCTGTTCGCCTGCCGGCAAACGGGGTCGCCGATCGGGTGACTGAGCCGGTGAACCCCCGCGGCCTGACGACAGACATGCGAGTGCTACCGTAATGGAATTGCGGTGCCCGATAGAATTGCGGTGCGCGAGCAAACCCGCCGACGGTTCTTCCGCCAAAGCGTGCGCCGCCACCGGAGAAAGCCGGCGCAGCGCGAGATCCACCGCCGGAGACGCCGGCAAAGTGACCGCCACCACCAAAACCGCCTCCACCGCCGTGAGGACCTGCCCAAGTTGGCTGACTAATACTAACAAGAGCCGTCGTTACTAAACTAAATAATTTAATCTTTTTCATGCCATAAAGTTCGCAGCTGATCCGTTTCGTTGCCATTGCGCGTCCGTAGGATTTTGTGGTGCTACCTAAGAGTCGATGCTAACTCCCTCGTTTGGGATAGGAGCAGATGTGCACAGCCATCTTGGCTGTGGGCCGGCGGGCGTCTCCCCTGCCGGATGGCAACCATACAGTGCCAGGCAAGATGCCTGGTCGCCCCACAGGCTCGCAAGCCTATGCCACGCTAAAACGTTGCGTGCGTGGGCAGATTTTCTTCAATCCCCTTGATCAACTCGGGAATATTGATCGGCTTCGCAAGAAATGGATGCCCTTGAATGCGGAGGCCAGTCTTTGCTTCAGCTTTCGTGACGAGCGCAGTGAGAAAGATGATCGGCGTTCTGTGCAATTCAGGGTCGCCCTGGATTTGTGCCGCTATTTCGCCTCCGTCTGTCCCTGGCATCACTATGTCGAGCAGGATTAGATCCGGCCTAAAATTCTGGGCACTTAGATGAGCCTTGGTAGCGTCGTTCTCTTCGAGCACGAGATAGCGCCCCGTCCTTTCGAGAAGGATTTTGACCACGTGTATGCTGTTGCGGTCGTTATCAACAATCAGGATGCGTCGCTTTTCTTCCATAGCCGACTTGGCAATTGAACCTGGCCACGAGGACTCAAGGTCTGATTCGCGCGGGAAAAAGTCTGCCTCGATTACTTTGTTCATATTTCTATCCAGTGTCGTGTTTCTTGTCGTGCACGCTCCTAACTTGTCAGCCAAGTGACAAACCAAGCTCCCAGAAACCCGATGATTAAGCCGATTAACGGGCTAGACATCGCGAACCACAGCGGAATCGCCTCACGCAATGGGAGCAAATCGCGCCTTCGTCTGTGCGAAGGTGCCCCTGCGACAGCGAAAAGTGTTGCGTTACCCCGAGAATCTTCCAATAGCGATCGATCTAGAGAGTTAATCGTTTTCATGCCACCAAGTTATCCGTGACGATCAAATCGCGGCTAATGCGCGTGTGTGGGATTTTCTAATACCGCGTTAGAGTCGATCCACATTCCCTCTTTCGGGTGAGAACCGCTTGGAAACCAATTCACGCTCATTCCAAGCGCGGGCGATTCGCATAGTCGATCACCGTCGGCTACCGTGCGTGCAGATATGATCAAAGGAAGCGAAATCCGCAAAGCAGACTTTCCCATTGAGCCGCTGCTGCTCGACCGCTGGTCGCCGCGCGCAATGTCTGGCGAAGAAATTTCAGAGGAGGAATTGATGCGCCTCTTTGAGGCTGCGCGATGGGCTCCGTCCTCATTCAACGCTCAGCAATGGCGCGCTCTTTATGCTCGTCGCGGCACCGAGTATTGGCCGGTCTTTTTCGAGTTACTTGTCGACGCAAACAAGTCCTGGGCAAAGAATGCCGCTGTCCTCGTCCTCTTTATTTCGCGAAAGACGTTCGATTACAACGACGAACCATCGATCACGCATTCTTATGATACTGGAGCGGCCTGGGAGAACTTTGCGCTGCAAGGCTGGCGGCAAGGTCTCGTCGTGCATGGTATGGAAGGCTTTGACTACGAACGCGCGCGAGTGGAGCTGCGCATTCCCAATGAATTCCAAGTGGAAGCGATGGCGGCGGTCGGCAAGCCGGCGCCAAAGGAGGTGCTGCCGGAGAAACTACAGAAGCGCGAGAGCCCTAACGACCGGCGTAAACTGAAGGAAAGCATCTGCGAAGGCCCGTTTCGATTTTGAATCGACGATCGCGCAGAAGAAAACGAAGTTGAACTAAGCAGTCTTCTTTTTTTTCGGGCGCGTGTTGGAAGAACTCTCGTTTTCTTCGTTACCTTCTGTTGGCATTCTTCTTATGCTGTGCGCATGGCTGGGTCTTGATTGTTCATTGCTCGCGTTTCTCCAACGCACGAGCAATTCGAGGATCGGGAATTAACCAGAGAAGCGCGACAAACACATACACGCCACTGGCGATCCAGGAGCTCACAAACGCGAGTGGGATGGCGGTAAGGTAAAGCGCCGGAGAGAGTTTACCCTTCCAATCTTTGCCAATGGCCAGCGCGAGAAGCGATTTGCGGCCTTCGTTGGCGATGATGGCGCGTTGCAGAATATAATAAGCAATCGCCGCCATCAGCAGTACGAAGCCATAAACAGCGGTCGGCGTTGCGGCGAGGTGGTTCTCGCCCATCCAGGCCGTGGTGAAGGGGAAAAGCGAGAGCCAAAAGAGTAGGTGCAGGTTCGCCCAAAGGATGCTCCCGCTGACCTGCTTGGCGGCTTGGAACAGATGATGATGATTATTCCAATAAATGCCAAGGTAGATGAAGCTCAATACATAGCTCAAAAACACCGGTAGCACAGGTTTCAACGCCGCCAGCTCGATAGCACGCGGGACTTTCATTTCCAGCACCATAACCGTGATGATGATGGCAAGGACACCATCGCTGAACGCTTCGAGCCGGTTTGTTTTCATCCTGGCGCGCCTGACGACTTAAGTTCTTCGAGCCAGAGCCGAGCGATTTTAACTTCAGCATTGGTCAACCCATGGGTTGCATGTGCGAAACGAATTGTTACATGCGCGCCCGCGCGGCGAAGAAGTTCTACCAGGCGCTGAGCCTCGGATGCCGGAATGATTGGGTCCTGATCTCCCGCGCCGATCCAAACGCGCACAGATGAAAGGTCCGGCAGGTTGTCCGGAACAAGCGGCACCATGGTGCGAAATAGAATGGCCGCGCGCAGTATTTCTGGCCGGAGCAACAACATGCTCGTAGCAATATTAGCGCCGTTGGAATAACCGACGGCGACGACGCGATCCGCGGCGAGCCTGTACTGCCGCACCGCCGCCGCGACGAAATCCGCCAGTTCGTTCGTGCGTTTTTTTAGGTCCTCCAAATCAAATACACCTTCGGCGAGCCGGCGAAAGAATCGCGGCATTCCATTTTCGAGGATTTTGCCGCGCGGACTAAGCAATGCGGCATTCGGATCAAGTTCACGTCCAAGTGGGATGAGATCGTGCTCGTTGCCGCCCGTTCCGTGCAGGAGCAGCAGTGTCCGGTCCGATGCGCCGGGAGCAAATTCGTGAATGAAATCCGGCTGCGGCCTCACGATTTGACAAAGCTTTAGACCAGCACAGCTGAGAACCCCGCCTTGCGATACTGACTGTCAGTCGTAAACGCATTGCGAATGCTTCGCTCTTTCATCAAACAAAAACTGATGCAGTCCACAAACGAATAGCTCTGCTCGGCTTGCTGTCGGATCATCGCTTTGGCAGCGCGCAGCAGCATGTCGTCCGGATTCACCAGGAGCAAGGCGGCACTGGATTCAACGTAGTTCAGAAACCGCGCCACGAGGTGCGGACGCTTGCGCGCCACGAGCAGTGTGCAGGTCTCGCCGACAACCCACTCCGTGCTCACGGGCCGGATTCGCCGCCGCTGCGCGTCGATCCAAGCCACCGCCTTGTTGTGCATGCGGTCGCGTTCGTTGATGAGCGCAAAAAAACCGCTCGTATCGAACAAGATCTCATTTGCCATAGACGGCCGCGTCGATCTGCGCATTGGTTAAAGGACCAATTGGTTCGGCCAATTCGTGCAAACGAAAGATGGGATCGTTCTCGGCAATTTCCGGTTCGGCCTGAAGCGGCACAATACGGGCCAGTGGCCGGTTGCGGTAAGTGAGCGTCAGTGCACGGCCGGCCTTCACGGCCCGCAGCACTCGATCAAATTGAAACCGCATTTCGTGAGTCGAGATGGTCTGGCTCGCGCGATTCTTCGATGCTTTCATTATGTTGAGTATTATGTTTTTGGCCGCCGAGTCAAGTCCGTAGAAGACGGGGCTGCCGTCTCATTGTTTATGCGGCACCTGAATCGGCGGAAGAATTCTTTCGATCTGCGAACGTGCGGATTCCAGCCACGAAGGAAGGCACAGATGGGTGCCGAGTTCTTCCAGCGTTTCGTCCAGCGTGAAGCCCGGCGGCTCGGTTGCAATCTCGAAAAGAATGCCCCCCGGTTCTCGAAAATAGATTGAATGAAAATAAACGCGATCTATTACTGGCGTCACGTTGTAGCCGAGTTCGACGAGATGCTCGCGCCATTGCAACTGCTCGGCATCGTCCTTCGCGCGGAAGGCGA
>Ga0209376_1000276_pt1 | contig 57352 bp, 53 predicted proteins | sample GraSoiAngelo_134_FD_185891 | JGI IMG/M metagenome (GOLD analysis project Ga0209376, IMG submission 185891) | Grasslands soil microbial communities from the Angelo Coastal Reserve, California, USA - 14_0929_05_30cm (SPAdes) (version 2) | ecosystem: Environmental > Terrestrial > Soil > Grasslands ...
GATGAGCCAACCATCGGTTTGCACCCGCGAGATAATTTGCGCCTGCTCGACACGCTCACTGCACTTCGAAAAAAGGGGAACTCGCTCGTCATTGTCGAGCACGACGACGAGACGATGCGGCGCGCGGATCACGTTGTCGATCTTGGCCCGCGCGCTGGCGTGCATGGCGGTGAAGTTGTAGCTCAGGGAAGTTTGCGTGATGTGCAGCGCGCAAAAAATTCCGAAACTGGTCGCTGTTTGAAGAAACCACTTTGTCATCCGATCCGAAAATCGCGCCGATCACTGCACGATGTCGAAAACTGGCTGGAAGTCCGTGGCGCGCGGGCGAATAACTTGAAAGAGGTCGATGTCTGCTTTCCAATCGGAAGACTTTCCGTGATCACCGGGATTTCCGGCTCAGGGAAATCGACGTTGATGCACGATGTCCTTTGGCCGGGGGTGCGCGACGTGTTGGAAGAGAAGAAGCGCGCGGGTAACGGCGAGCTGTTTAAGCTCGTCAGCGGCATAGCCGAAATCGAGGCTGTCTACGAAGTCGATCAATCGCCCATCGGCAAAACGTCGCGCTCCACGCCTGGCACTTACATTAAAGTCTTTGACGAAATCCGGAACCTTTACGCGCAGCTGCCTATCTCGCGCGTGCGCGGATATTCAGCGAGCCGATTTTCTTTTAACGCGCAAGGGGGTCGTTGCGAAACTTGCAAGGGTCACGGCGTGATCAAGCTGGAGATGAATTTTCTGCCCCGCAGTTATGTGCCCTGTGAAGATTGCAGCGGTCGCCGGTACAACCCGCAGACGCTCGAAGTTCTCTATAATGAAAAATCGATCGGCGACGTGATGGAGATGACGATCGAGGAAGCGGCGCAATTCTTTTCAGCGCATCCGAAAATTGCGCGCCCGCTTTCCTTGCTGGTCGATACCGGACTCGGCTATCTCAAACTTGGCCAGCCCAGCCCGACGTTGAGCGGCGGCGAAGCACAACGCCTGAAGCTCGTGACGCAACTGAAACGCGGTGTCAATCGGGCGGCGAATGAACGGATTCGCAAAATGCGCAAGCCGGACTCGACATTGTATTTGCTCGAGGAACCAACCATCGGTCTGCACATGGCGGATGTTGAGCTGCTGCTCAATGTGCTTCATCGCCTGGTGGATGAAGGCAACACCGTGGTTGTGATCGAGCACAATCTCAGCATTATCGCGGAAGCCGATTACATCGTCGATCTTGGCCCGGAAGCCGGCGATGACGGCGGCGAGGTCGTTGTTGTTGGCACTCCGGAAGCAGTCGCCAAGAGTCGCATCAGTCGCACCGCACCGTTCCTGCGAAAAGTGTTGAGCTCGTCGCGCGAATAGCCCGCCCTGTAGCCGCTTCGCTGTGCGAAGCGTGCGCGTCGCCCACAGGGCGACGGCTACAAGATGCGCGTTTTAATTGCGACTATTGCGGACTTCAGTGACAATCCGCACCGGTGCTCGCTTATTATTTGCACGATCTCAATCCGCTTATTTTTCGGATCTACGACAATGTCGGACCGCGTTGGTACGGGCTCGCATATGTGCTCGCTTTTATCTCCAGCTATCTCCTTTTCTTCTGGCTCGCCAAGCGCGGGTTTGCCGATCTGCCCGCGGAGCGAGTCGGAGACTTCATCACGGGCTGCGCGCTTTTCGGTGTGATCATCGGTGGTCGGCTCGGTTACGTCTTTTTCTACAAACCCGAAATGTTGCGCGAGCCATTGTCGATCTTGCGTGTGTGGGAAGGCGGAATGTCGAGCCACGGCGGGATGCTCGGGCTGTTGCTCTTCACTTTTTACTACTCGCACCGGCACAAAATCTCGTGGACGAACCTGGGCGATAATCTGGTCGTAACTGCGCCGATTGGTTTGTTCTTTGGCCGCTGCGCCAATTTCATCAACGGAGAACTTTATGGACGCATCACAAATGTTCCGTGGGCGATGCAATTTCCAAAGGAGTTGCTCGATCATCCCGCAGAAGCAGATCGCGCCATCGCGACGTGCGCGCAAATCGATCCATCGTTGACTACGCCGGACGCGATCATCGGCGCGGTGTATCGCCAGCCAAAAGTCGCGACCGCTTTGCGCTCGATTTTGACGCCGCGCCATCCATCGCAGCTCTACGAGGCTTTTTTCGAGGGGATCGTTTTGTTCGCCGTTCTGTGGTTCGTGCGCATGCGCACACGCCAGCCAAACGGAGTGTTGACAGGACTGTTTTTTGTCTTGTACGCGATTTTTCGAATCGTGATCGAATATTTCCGCGAACCCGACGCGGCGTTGATAGGCCCGTTCACGCGCGGCCAGTTCTTTTCGTTCTTCTTGATTGCGATCGGGATTGGATTTATCGCGTTCGCTAAAACGCGGCCGACCTATCCGAAGAAGGTGCGCTTGTAGCATTTGTCGGGTCGAGCGAAGTCGAGACATCTCTCATTGTTAAATGGTAAGAGGTTTCTCCAGTCCGCTACGCTTTGGTCGAAATGACAACTAGCGCTTTCGCGAAACGGCGCTATTACTTGTGCAGGTGACGCGGAGATGCTCATTGCGACATTCTTAGCGGCCGGCGGTCTCCTTTTTGCGTTCGATCACGCGACGATCGCAGGAAAGCTCGTCCTCTCTCTTCTTGCCGTCGCTTCAATCTTCAGTTGGTCAATCATGATCACGAAATTGCGCGTCATCCGCTTCGCGCAGCGACAGAACGCCCGGTTCCTCGCCGCTTTTCGGCAAGATCGACAACCGCTGCGCTTGTTTGAGAAGAACGCGCGATTCCCGGGATCGCCCGTGTTTAATGTGTATCGCGCCGGGTGCGAGGAAATGACGTTTCATCTTCTCGGTTCGCCGGAAGTGGACGACACCTTTCGCGCGCGACTCGAGATCGCTGATAAAATTTCGCCGGCGCAAATGGGTGCGGTGAACGCTGCCATGGAGCGAGCCGTGGGCGAGACGGCGCTTGCACTTGAATCGCAAATGATTTTGCTCGCCACAGCGGTGAGCGGTTCGCCCTTTCTCGGATTACTCGGCACAGTCTGGGGCGTGATGGATGCTTTTACGGGCGTTGCCGAAGCTGGCGCGCCGAATCTTGCGTCGATGGCACCCGGCGTTTCCGGTGCGCTCATCACGACGGTGACCGCGCTATGCGTCGCCATCCCGGCCATGTTCGGTTACAATTTTCTCATCACCAGCATTCGCGGCGTCATCGTTGAAATGGACAACTTTGCCGCCGAACTCGCATCCGAATTCGAGCACAAATACGTCGATCACGGCTCACGGGAATCCGTCTTTCGCAAATGAGACGTTATTCTCAGCGCAATAGCTTGACGACGCTGAGCGAGATTAATGTCACGCCGCTGCTCGATCTCGCGTTCGTGTTGCTCATCATTTTCATGATCACGACGCCGTTACTCGAAAATAGCATGAACCTGGTGATCCCCTCCAGCGGCGCCACTAATCCACCCGTCAGCTCGTCACGAGTGCAAACGGTCTCGATCGACCGCGGCGAGACGATTCGGTTTAACAATCAAGTGGTGAACTCGGAAACGCTCACGACGCAACTCATTCAGTTGAAGCAAGCCAATCCGGATGTGGCGATCGTGATTCGGCCCGATCGCGAATTGCCCGTGCAAAAATTGATTACGTTGATGGACGCTTTACGCCGCGCGCAAATTACGAAGGTCGGCATCGCAACCAGAGCGGAAACGAAATAGATGTCGAAAGACGCCCGCTTCTGGCGAAACGTCACGCTGATAGCAATCGTGCATGTCGCACTCATCGCAGGATTAATTCGCTGGTGTGTCGAAGCCAGGAGCTCCTCAGACGCGCAAAGCATCGTTTGGTTAAGTGGCGCGGAAGATCTCGCGGCCGAAGAGCCAGATAGCGGCGAGTCGGCGCAGCCGGTAAAAGTTTCAACTCCGCCGCCCGAACTGAAACCGGACGAGGCGGAAAAGGAACAGCCTCTCTTAACCCCAGCGAAAAGCGAAATCGAACTGCCCACACCGAAACCGAAGGCAACATCGGCACCTACTCCAAAGCCGGCTGCAAGTCCCACGCCAAAGGCGAAAGTCACTCCGAAACCAACACCGAAACCGACCCCCAAAAAGACCGTGTTGGCAAAAGCTTCTCCCAAACCATCGCCGAAAGCGAAATCGAGTCCGACGAAATCGGAAGAAGCAAAGAAAACCGACGCAGACGCAGAGAAAAAAAAGATCGCGAAAACCGCTCCATCGAAAGAGGGATCTTCATCTCAGACCGGCACCGGGAAAACAGGTTCAGCGGGCAAAGGTGGACGCGCGGGCGGCGGGAGCAGCGCATCGGAATTCGGCTGGTATGGCAATATGCTCCATGACCGTTTTTACAGTGCATGGATTCAGCCAACGACTAACGTCGCTTCGGGCACCAAAATTTCGACGCTGGTCAAAGTTCGAATCGAAAAAGACGGGCGCGTTTCCAGTTTCGAAATCATCAGGCCGTCCGAGAACGTCGTGGTGAATGAATCAGTTGCGGCGATTGCGAAACGAGTAACCCAAGTTGATCCGTTACCGGCCGAGCTGGGCAACGGCGATCATTACGATGTGAAAATCAATTTTGAGTTAAATTCAGAACAAGCAGTGGCAAAATGACAAGATCGTTCCGCGCGCTTCTTATTCCGAGGGACGTAGAAGAATTTGGAGAGGGCTTGCCGCGACACGACGACTATCGGTCGCTCAATTCTATTTCGGCGAGTGTGAGAATCCCCCGCGCGCCGCTGCGTTTTTACGTCGCAAACTTGTCCTCGATCAGCCGATTCAAATACGCGGCGATCGCCGGTTGATCGAGCCGCTGAATGACTTCGTTCAAGAAACCGGTGACGACAAGGCGTTGCGCGACCGGAATGGGAATTCCACGGGTGCGAAGATAAAAAAGTTCGTCCGCGTCTATCTGGCCGGAAGTGGCACCGTGGGTGCAACGAACGTTGTCGGCTAGGATTTCGAGGCCGGGCATTGAATTGGCTTCGGCATCGTCGCTCAAGAGAAGATTTCTAACTTTTTGATACGCATCGGCGAAATGCGCGTGCGGCTCGACGCGAATGAGGCCGCCGAAAATGCTGCGAGCACGATCGTCGAGGGCATTTTTGTAAAGGAGATCGCTCGCGGTATGCGGCGAGATGTGGTCCTGCAGTGTGCGCGCGTCGAATTCCTGTTGATCTTTTGCGACGGAGACAGCGAGCAGATCGCTGCGCCCGCCTTCGCCGATGAGCCGGCTCAGACTTTCAAAGCGCGAATAGCGCGAGCCGAGATGCAAATTCAGACTTGTGGTCGAGGCATCGTGATCGACCGTCGTCGAATTCATTTGCAGCGCCACGACTTTATCTCCCCAGTTTTGCGCGCACACATAGGCAACGTTCGCGCCGGGACCCGCAATCAAATCGTTTACCCCGCAAGCGAAACCCGGTAGAGACGGATCTAACGAGCAGAAATGCTCGATCACGGTCACTTTCGCGAGTTCATCCGTGACCAGGAGCAGATGCGGAAACACAGCGGCGTTCTCTCCGTGGAGCCAATGGAAAATCTCAATGGGCGATTCGATCTCAACCCCTCGTGGAACGAAGAGAAAAGTCCCTGAACTCACCAATGCCTGATGCAGGGCGCCGAATTTGGCCGAACCAAGCGCGGCTGGCTGGGACATGAAATATTTTCGAAACAAATCGGGGTGCTCGACCACTGCGCGCTCAAGCGATTGGAAAATGACGCCGCGTTTTTTCAACTGCTCGGAGACAACGTCGCGGTGGACGAGTTCATCGCCGGCGAAAACCAGGCGCGCGGCGACTTCATCGAGTGCGCGCGATTGTTCGAGAATCGCAGCGCGCTCATCGTCATGTAGCGCGCTGGCGAGCGTGAACGGCGTAAGATCGAGAAGATCGACATTGGCAAATCGCCAGGCCTGATCCTTACGCGTCGGCTTCGGCAGCGCCTCGAATTCTTTCCAGGCTGCGCGCTGCTGGTCGCGAAACCAAACCGGGAAAACCTCCGAATCGATTGGACCAGAAAGGATCCTGCGCGGAGCGGAGACCGCGCTGGCTTTGGCTGAGTGATCAAGAACTGCTGAGTCGTGGCGCATTGTCGATCTTAGACGCAAACGGCGGTCTGGAGACCGCCGTTTTTCTTGGTCTTGTTAGGCTGAAAAGTTATCCGACTGAGCCTTCCATCTCAAGCTCGATCAGACGTTTGAGCTCGACGCTGTATTCCATCGGGAATTGGCGGACGAGATCGTTGACAAAACCGTTAACGCTCAGGCTCATCGCCTGCGCCTCGGTGAGACCGCGCTGTTGCATGTAGAAAATTTGGTCCGCGCTCACCTGGCTCACGCTCGCCTCGTGTTGCACAGCGTTGCCTGTCCCGCGCACAGTGATGGCCGGATAGGTATCTGTCCGCGAAGTCGCGTTAATGAGAAGCGCGTCACATTCGGTGTTGTTCTTGCAATGCTTGAGGTGCTTCGGCACGTGGACCAAGCCGCGATACGTGGCCCGGCCTTTGCCGATGGAGATCGATTTGGAAATAATGTTGCTCGTTGTTTCATCGGCCGCATGGATCATCTTGGCGCCGGTGTCCTGGTGCTGCCCGTCGTTTGCGAGCGCGATGGAAAGCACTTCTCCGCGCGCTTTTCGGCCCTTCATGATCACGCTCGGATATTTCATGGTAAGGCGCGAGCCGATGTTGCAATCGATCCATTTCACTTCCGCATTTTCCTGGGCGAGGCCGCGTTTTGTGACGAGGTTGAAGACATTCGAAGCCCAGTTCTGCACTGTGATGTACTGAATCTTGGCGCCCTTTAGAGCGACCAATTCCACGACGGCGCTATGCAGCGTCGGAGTGTTGAACTTCGGCGCGGTGCAACCTTCCATGTAAGTGACTTCCGAGCCTTCATCCGCAATGATAAGGGTGCGCTCAAACTGGCCGAAGTTTTCGGCGTTGATACGGAAGTAAGCCTGAAGCGGATGTTTCACTTTCACACCCGGCGGGACGTAAATGAACGAGCCGCCGCTAAACACGGCAGAGTTCAGCGCGCTGAACTTGTTGTCGGCGATCGGGATGACTTTACCGAACCATTTCCGGAAAATTTCCGGATGGTTCTTCAGGCCCTCCGTCGAGCCAACGAAAATGACCCCTTGTTCGCCGACTGCTTTCTTGATGTTTGAATAGACGGCTTCGCTATCGAACTGTGCTTCCACACCGGCGAGGAATTTTCGTTCCTGTTCGGGAATGCCGAGACGCTCGAACGTGCGCTTGATATCCTCCGGTACTTCCTCCCAACTCCGTTTCGCCGTGGTCCCGGGGGAGAGATAGTAGCGGATTTTATTGAAATCGATCGCTTCGAGGTCCTTGCTAGCCCAATGCGTGGGTAGCGGTTTTTCCAGGAAGGTCTTGAGACCCCGCAGACGAAACTCGCGTACCCAGTCCGGGTCCTCTTTGACATCCGAGATGTAATGGACAGTTCGCTCGCTCAGCCCGGCGCCCGCATCGCGCACGTGCGCTTCCGGATAAAAGAAATCCCCGATGTTTCGATTAATGTCGACGGCTTTGGTTTCGGTTTTCATTGTCGGTGTTACCTCGTAAACGCTGGTTCAACGGCTCCCTCTCGTGCCCAATCGTAACCTCTTTCTTCGAGCTCAAGCGCGAGCTCTTTCCGCCCGCTTCTAACCATTCGCCCCGCTACCATCACATGGACGTAGTCGGGAATGATATAGTTCAGGAGGCGCTGATAGTGCGTAATTAACAATACGCCAAGATCCGGGCCGCGCAACGAGTTTACGCCGTGCGCAACCGTCTTGAGCGCGTCGATGTCGAGGCCGCTGTCGGTCTCATCGAGAACGGCATATTTGGGCTCAAGCATGGCCAGTTGCAGAATTTCGGTGCGTTTTTTCTCGCCCCCGGAAAAACCCTCGTTGACCGCCCGCGAAGTGAACGAACGATCCATCCCGAGTAACTCCATTTTTTCGTAAAGTTTGGCGTAATAATCGGTGGCCTCGAGTTCCTCGCCCTCGGGCAGACGTGATTGCGTAGCCGCCCGGAGAAAATTGGCGATGGTCACGCCCGGAATCTCACTTGGGTATTGGAAGGCCATGAAAAGGCCGCGCCGCGCCCGCTCATCCGGCTCAAGCTCGAAAAGGTTTTCGCCATCCATCAATACTTTGCCAGAGCTAACCCGGTAATCGGGATGACCCGCGAGGACCTTGGCAAGCGTGCTTTTCCCAGATCCATTCGGGCCCATCAGCGCGTGCACTTCGCCGCGTGGAACGCGCAGGCTTAACCCGCGAACGATCTCCTGATCGGCGATGGACACATGCAGTTTCTCTACACTCAATTCCTTCATGATGGCGCGCGCAAAATATAAACTGCTTCCCATGATTTGCGAGTGGTCATTTGGGTGGAAAATCTGCCTATAGCCAAGCACTCTTGGCCGCCAGTGAATCGATGAGTTTTTTAATTCAAATCAGCAAGCCCAGCTTCAAACGCTCCCACTTTTGCGGATTGCGCTTTGATCCAAAATCGCCGATCTAAACTCGCAAATCGAGATACCCCGTGGTGTAACGGTAACACAGCGCCCTTTGGAGGCGTTATTCTTGGTTCGAATCCAAGCGGGGTAGCCACATAAAAGGCTTTGCGCCTCACGTGGCTAATTGGAACTCTCCATCCGAGAGCAACTCGCTGCCAAAATCGAGGTTGAATCATGGGCGGTGGGGCGAGAGTATGGTGATCTCGCCGCGGCCAATGGGACACGGTCATGGAGCGCACGATATTCCTTCAGCATTATCGGGTCTGCCTTAGCTCTGACGGCACGCCGAATGAACTCCGCCGAGATGGTGCCGCGATTGCCTACGAAGCCGTGGACGAAAGATCCGGTGAACCGGTTGCTCTAACGCTGCTCCCAGTAGAAAGCATCGATCCGGCCGTCCGGGAGCAATTCGAAGAGCAGGCACGCGCCGTGGAGAGACTGCGTCACGTCAATATCGCCAAGGTTTTTGATTTTGGACGTGAGGGCGGAAATTACGTTTACGTCTCCGAGCGACTGCCCGGTGAAACACTTGCTGCATGGGTTGCCCAGCATGGCCCAATGCCGGCCGATGCCGTGTTACGCGTGGCAGAGCAAATAGTCAGCGTGCTTTCGACGGCCAAGTTTCACAAGCTTGCGCACTGCGCTATTCAGCCGTCCAACTTAATGATCGTTCCAGGACCGACGCCTGAAGGTAGTTGGCCATTCGTCAAGCTACTGAACTTCGGCCTGGCTGAACTCAAGTCCTCTTCCGAAAGCATTCGGGAGACGGACTCGGCGCGTGGCGAGCTCGACGAGCTCAACGGAAGTGACGGGCGCGAAGAAAGTTCTTCTGTGGCATCGCACTTCGCCAGTCCTGAGCAATTGGAAAATGGAACAACCGATTTCCGATCAGAAGTTTATTCTCTCGGCGCGACAATGTACTTTCTGCTGACGACCGCCGCGCCTTCGGCAGAGCTGCGCCGTGGAGAGCTCCAAGTGTTTCCAAAACCCTTGCGGGCTTTGCTCTCCCAAATGTTGCGTCGCAATCCCGATCAACGCCCAAAAGACCCGGTTGCACTGGCGGAGATGATTCGTCAGTGCCTGCTGAAGATTGAGCGCAGGCAGAGATTGGCACGCCGATTTGGCATTCCGCTAATTTCAAAGATTCCACGGACCACAAAGCGGCGACCCGAGCGGCTGCGGCGAATCGCGCTGGCTGCCAGTGCCCTGATTATAGCGGCAGCGGTCATCGCGGTATTGTTATTCTCGCAGGACATCGGCAGGATCTTTGGGCATCATCATGGGCCAAAACCAATTGGTGTTCTCGTTGGCGTCCCGGAATCTTCACCAACGCCGGCAATCCAAAGTCCCTCCAGTCCGGTGACTCCGGACACGGTATTGTCTCCTCAGGCAGCCACGCTGGCGTTCGGGCAGCAATCGCAACCGAATACATCGACCGCAGCGAGTTCAGCGCCGGCCGCGTCGCCAAATGTTGAGCCCCGAACGCCTTCGGGGCAGACATCAAATGCGCAACTCGAAGCCGCTGCAAACCCCGCGAATTCGCCAGGCGAAACCGCGACCGCTCCAGCGACGACCGTCGAAAACTTAGCGCAAACGAACGCCACACCGAGGCCTGCCAATACGAATCAGACGAGTTCGCAGAGTAAAAAGAAGCGAGTTGCTTCGTCGCAAGGCCGTACGGGTTCAACGCGCCCTCAGATGATTGGCATCACCTCTGATGGAAGGCTGATTTATCGTTTGCCCTCCGGCCGTACCAAGGTCGTCGCGCCGGACTCGGACGAAGACGAACTCGTTCCGCGCCGGCATCGCCGCGCTTTTATTGAGGGGGATGAGACGTTCGTGCCGACGCAACGATTTGAGCCTGACTATTCTCCTTACGATTAGCGACTGTCGTGAACAAACCCTCACTGGCTGTTGACGATTCAACCCAGGTCTCTGCTAAGCAAGATCGATAATCGCTACGGCGTCGGCTTGGCTAGAGGTGAACGTGTCGGCGCGAGCATCGGACTCCCTGACGGGCTGGCAATTGGAAATGCAAACGTCGGGGACGGCGACACGCCCGGACTTGCCGAAATGACAGGAGATGGCGAGACCGTCGCCGTCGCAGTGGGAGTTGGCGGAGGCGGGATGATATTTTCCCAATGATGCAGCGGCACGGTCGCGCCGCCAATTTCATCGACCAGTTTTTGGCAGCGCGCCTGAATTTTATCCAGGTCCGGCGCACCAAATGGCTTGTCAGCCGTTTCAGGAAAAATCAAATAAGTCACTTTGAGATCGCTCACTGGGCGGTTGTACGGAGTCGACAACTTGTTAATTTGCTTCGCGATCCGCAGCGAGGCCTCGCCGACCCTGTCATTTGGACCGATGTCGCCCACGATCGCCGGATAAACTGCGTCTGCGAAAATGACCAAAGCATAATCTCCCACTTTGGGAGCGTCCTTTCCGTGCGCGAAAGCTCCCGCCAAAACGATATAGGGATCGGTGGCCCCAATCAGAAAACTGAACTTTTTCAGCGTGGTGACCTCGTCCCGCAGCTGCGTCAGCGCGGTGCGGAACTCCCGTTTTCGCTCAGGCGTCGTCGCCTTGAGCCCGTACTCAGCTTCGACTTTCTTCAAACGATCCTCGGTCGCGGGGAGATAAGGATTCGGCGCAGCGCCCTTTTTAGGCCAGCGATAACTGGTGAATGGTTTGAAATTCGTTGTCACACCAGTTCCAATTGGCATCCGGTCCGCGTCGGAACCATCTGCATCGACGTCCATGTCCGCCTGGAGCAGGAGCGCTTTGCGGTGACTTTGAGGGTGCTGCAATTGCAGGACGGTTTGGCAATCGAAAAAATTGTGCCGTGAAAGAAGCTCATCGAGATGGACAAGATTGTCGCGCAATCCTTTTACTTTGGTTTCGTAAAGCTGAGCGAAGAGCGGCGAAACTGGATCGGGTGTGAGCATGGCCGCCAAACCGGGCAACAGCGCGGGCAGTTGGGGACTGACTTTGGCCAGCTCCTCGATAGTCTTGTTCGGCGAAGGCAACCGCGCCTGCAATTTCAGGTCGAGAACGTAACTTTCCGGGTCAACCCGCTCCGTCGTCGCGTCAGCGCCGGAATGCGTCTCGACCTTCGCGTGAACTGTGACGCCGTTGAACAACTTCGCCGTATCCAGTTTGCCGGTGATAATCGGCGAACGGAAACGTGTCGGTTCCGGGGAAGGGGTAACAATTACTTCCGGCGGCGGTACGTGTTGCAGTCGTTCCAGTGAAATCCAACGATAAACAATTGCAGCGAAGATCGCCCCGAATAAAACGAGCACGAGCCGTCGCCACGTCCGGAGACGAATTCTTCCCACGCGATTATTTTTTTATCCAAGCGACCAGCGCTGCGATGATCCCGATCACGCTCAAGACCGACATTGTGCCTGCGGGCATGACTCTTCCGGTCCGCAAAAACTTCGGAGTGAACTGCGCAGCAAGGAGAAGAGAAATAATAAGCGCCGTCGCCAGCCCAACCGCGCGATGTTCGGGTAAAAGAAATGCGGCCACGAGCAACAAGACTCCAGTGATTGAGCCTGCGATAATCGACGCCACGCTGCCTGCTTTGATGTAGCCCATGACGCCTCCGGCAATCGTCAGAATACCAAAAACGATGAAATAGATTTTCGTTGCTTCCATCGGGCGCGCCTCGCGCATTGGTAAGCCAACACGCCGACGCTGTCCAGCCGCCGATTTTAGCCGGATCACCGATCCCGGCTACAGTTGGCCGCGCTGGCTCGCGTCGTTGTAAAATTCGATTTGGCGTCCGCCGAGGCGACGCACAACGCGCCAGCCGTGGGTCCCAGCAAAATCCTCAATCTCTGCTTCGGACATTCCCCTAAGGACTCTTAGCTCTGCCGGCTGCGTGACAAAATACTCGGGCTTGTTCGAAAGTACCGCTGCAATCTTTGCCGCGAGGGCTGGCAGATGCTCGTGCATGAAATTTGCCGATCTACTGGTCGATTTCGCGGCGTGCGGGCGCGCGATTTTTCCTGGCCGGCGCAGGCATTTGCGGCGGCGGTTTTTCTTTGCGATTTAATTTTTCTCCCAAAGCAAGATGCGCTTTGCGGCTAGGGGTCGGTCCGCGCGCGTTCGGTTTTTCCATGTCGCTTTGGGGTTTCCTTACTCTTACTCCTTCTCTTGCTGTTGCTCCAAATCGAAAAGAAAAAGCATTGCTTCAGGACAAGAGTAAGAGAGTCAGCAAGAGCATCAGAGCACTGACCTCTTGCTCCCGCTCACTGGCGCGACCGGTTTCATCGGCTAAATTTTGCGGATGTTCTCCGAAACGATCGAGCTGCGCGGACACATTATTGATTCGCTTATTTTGCCAAAGGTGCTGGATCAAATCCTGACCCACGGCGCGAATTTTAAGATCGGCGAGATCAAGATCGGCAAAAAGCGGGCGGATCAGAGCTTCGCGCGAATCGAAGTCTCTGCCGAAACAACCGAAGCCCTCGACGAGCTAGTCCTGCGTCTGCGACAGCACGGGGCCGAGGTTGCCAAACGCGCGGATGCGCAACTCGCGCAGGCCCCGGCGGACGGAGTTTTTCCGCGCGAGTTCTACGTGACAACCAACCAGCAAACGTTCGTTCGATGCGATGGCAAAGAGATCGAAGTTCAGCCTGCCATGATGGACAGCGCAATTGCAGTTGACCGAAAAAAACACTCTGCCCGGGCGGTCAAGTTTTTCGACGTCAGTAAAGGCGACGAGGTTGTGGTCGGTCATCAGGGCATTCGCGTGGTTCCGGTGCAACGTTCGACGTCGCGCACTGACCTGTTTCAGTTCATCAACACGACCATCGATGCCGACGAACCGAAGTCGGCGATCATTCGCGAACTGGCTCGGGAGTTGCAACGTGCGCGCAGAGCGAAAGGCAAAGTCGCGATCGTCGCGGGACCTGCAATCGTCCGGACAGGCGCTGGCGAGCACTTGGTGCGCCTTATCGAGTTGCGATATGTCGATCGTCTCTTCGCCGGAAATTCATTTGCAGTTTACGACGTGGAACGGGCGCTCTTCGGCACCTCCCTAGGAATGAATCTTGATCTTGCCTTCGCGCGCGGTGGCCACGAAAACCACATGCGTGCCATCAATGCAATTCGCGAGGCGGGCGGAATCTCCGCAGCCGTTCAGAAAAAGATCCTGACCGGTGGCATTATGCACGCCTGTGTCCGTCGCCACGTCGATATCGTCCTGACGGGTTCGATCCGCGATGAGGGACCGATTCCCGGTGTAACAATAGATGTGGTCGAAGCTCAAAAGGTCATGCGAGAGAAACTCGCCGATGTGACCCATGTGCTGCTGCTTGCGACGATCCAGCATTCGCTCGCCGTGGCCAGCATGCTCGCCCCCACTGTGAAAACAGTCTGTGTTGACATCGATCCATCGGCAGTGGAGAGGGCGGTCGAGCACCAGCCGCTACAATCAATCGGCCTGGTCACAGATGTCGAGCCATTCCTGCAGGAACTCGCTGATTGCATAGCCGATTCCGGACCGGTCGCGGCCGGCGATCGCAAAAGGCAATGATTCGCGAATAAAATTGTCGATCCTATGCGCGAGTTGCTCCTTTGTCCGCCGGACTTTTACGGAATCGAATACGAGATCAATCCCTGGATGAGTCGCGCCCGCGGCGCGGAGGCAGCGCTCGCCCAAAAGCAATGGAAAGAATTGTACGCGACGCTCTCGAAATTGGATTGCAAGATCCATTTGGTCGCGCCGCAGCCAAAACTTCCCGACATGGTTTTCACGGCGAACGCCGGGCTCACGGTTGGCCGCAAATTCATTCCGAGCAATTTCCGCCACCAAGAGCGCGCAGGCGAAGCACCGCATTTTGCGAAATGGATGGAAGAACATGGCTATGAAATCCGCTGGTTGCCCGATGATCTCTACTTCGAAGGCGAGGGTGATGCACTCTTCGGCGACGACGTGCTTTTTTGCGGCTACAAGTTTCGCTCCGATATCCAATCGCATCGCGCCGTTGCGGACATGCTTGGTTGCCTCGTGATTTCGCTAGAACTCGTCGATCCACGTTTTTACCACCTCGATACCTGCTTTTGTTCGCTGCCCGACGGCACCGCGGTCTGGTTTCCGGCAGCCTTCGACGAATACGGGCAACGCGCGATCCGCGAACACGTGACCGAATTGATCGAGGTCTTGCCGGAAGAGGCGATGCATTTTTCATGCAACGCGGTAGTGATCGAGCGCGACATTGTTTTATCGGAAGGCGCGCCTAAACTCGTGGCGACGCTGCGTGACCACGGCTACCGCTGCCACCAATTGCCGATGAGCGAATTCATCAAAGCCGGCGGCGCGTGTAAGTGTCTCACGATGTTTATGCCGCAGCGGCAATAGGCCGGAACATAGGCTTCCAGCCTGTGCGGCGTGGGGCGTGCTCGCCTGTGCGCGCCGTAGCAACTGTCGACGCGTTTAGCGATCGCACCCTACCGTCTCCCCTTCGCTCGCAACGCGCGCTCGATTTGCCCGAGCGGCAGACAATTCATCACATCCGTTTTCGTTAGCCAACCCTTACGCGCAATGCCGATCCCGAACCACAAATCCCGCAAACGCTCTGTTCGATGGGCGTCGGGATTGATCACGCATTTCACTCCCTTTTCTTTAGCGAGCGGCCACCAGCGCCAATCGAGATCGAGCCGTTTCGGAGCGGCGTTGAGTTCGACCCACGTGCCGGTTTCGGCAGCCGCGTCGAGGATTGCCGGAATATCGATCTGGTACGGTTCGCGTTTTAAAAGCAGCCGGCCGGTCGGATGCGCCAGGATGGTAACCAACGGATTGCTGATCGCGCGGATGATTCGCCGCGTCATCTCCGCTTCGGAGAGATTAAATACCGAGTGAATTGAAGCGACGACAAAGTCCAGTTCGGACAAAACTTCATCGTCGAAATCAAGTGAACCGTCGCGCAGAATGTCGCACTCGACACCGGCAAACAGGCGGAAGCCATCGGACTTTTTGTTCAACTCGCGGATCGCGGCGACTTGAGCGTGCAGTTTCGCTTTATCGAGGCCGTGGGCCTGGATGGAACTCCGGCTGTGCTCGGCAATTCCAAGATATTCGAGGCCCAGCGCCTCCGCGGCTTCCGCCATTTCTTCGAGCGAGTTGTGGCCGTCACTCGCTGTCGTGTGACAATGAAATGTTCCTCGCAAGTTTTCCTTCTCGATCAGTTTTGGGAGCGAATGCTTTTCGGCAGCTCCGAATTCCCCGCTATTTTCCCGTAATTCCGGCGCGATGAAATCGAGATCCACCGCTCGGTACAAATCCGCTTCATCGCGCACCTTCGGAATTTTCTTCACCGGCCTTTTCTTTTTCGCTTTCGGATCTGGCGGTAACGGGGCAAGGCGATATTCATTCAACGTCCAGCCGCGCTGCAACGCCCGACTGCGCAGCTCGATGTTGTGTTCCTTATTTCCCGTGAAATAAGCGAGCGCAAAAGGATATTCCGCGACGCTCACCACCCGCAGATCGCATTGAATGCCAGAACGAAGCCGCACACTCGATTTCGTCGGGCCTTGCGCGATGATCGATTCCACCAGCGGATGCGCGACGAAAAATTTCGTGATCACTTCCGGGTTTTTTGTGGCCACCACAAGATCGACATCATGCACAATTTCTTTTCGTCGCCGATAACTTCCCGCAACATCGACCTGCAGAACATCCGGTTGGGCTGCGAGATCGCTCCGCAATGTTTCTCCTTCGCCGGCGATCTGCCCGAATTGAAAGTAGCCTGAATGCCTTGCTCGCTCCTCGATCGCTTTGCAGATCTTGGTTTGGGTGGTTTCGCCGAATCCGGGCAATTCCGCGACGCGGCCGGTTTCGCAAGCTTCGCGCAGCTGCTCAATGGAGCTGACGTGGAGCTTGTCGTAGAGCGCTTTGATCTTTTTCGCCCCGAGGCCGGAAATCGAGAACAACTGCAGAATCGCGGCTGGAAATTCCGCGCGTAGTTCTTCCAAGTATTTCAGCGAGCCAGTTGCCGCAAGTTCTTTAATTTTATCCGCGATGCTTTTGCCAATGCCAGGAATCTTTCCGAGAGCCTCTTCATCTTGAAGATCGGACAGACTTCCGCCCCAGGCTTCTATCGAGCGCGCCGCATTTACATAGGCTCGGATTTTGAAGGGATTCTCACCCTTTAATTCGAGCAGCGCGCCAATTTCCTCCAAAACAGCCGCGATCTCGTTTTTGGTCATTACTCAAGCCGTTACCGTTGGCGCAGATTGCCACATCGTCGCTGAACGCGCGCAGAACATGGTGGATCGAGCAGTCTCTTGCTCGATGTTAAAATAAGGCACCTTTGGCACCGTACCTAGGAGCGCGCGATCCACCCACGTCTGTAGATCACATGTGCCCGCGGCGGTGGTAAAATTGGTAGCGTGCGATGATTGAATCGACATACTTGCGGGTTCCGGGAAAATCGATGTTTTGGAGGAACTTCCGTACCGGTATGTCGGCGACGCCAGCTCCACCGCTCCATCGTTGGGCGCGGCTGGCGCCGGCGTTGTATTCGGCCAAGGCAAACGGCAGGGGATCTGATTGTGTTTCCCAGTGTTCGAACGCGCGACGCAAATACCAGGTCCCTGCCTCAAGATTTGTTTTTGGATCGAAAAGTTGGTCGACGCGAAAGTTGGCGATCTTATTTTGACGCGCCCACTCCTTGGCCGCTTTTTCGCTCACCTGCATCAGCCCGCGCTCCCCAGCGCCGCCATATTTTCTGGGATCGAACCGGCTCTCACGCCAAATGACCGCCTTCACCAGCATCGGATCGAGATCATGTTCCTTCGCGATCGCGCGAATCAGCTGATCGTATTGCTGAAATCGGGCCGGGCTCATCCATTCGTAGAAGGTGTAGACCGGGTCGCCCGATCGCACGGCGAGCAAGGCGAAACTCACCGCCACAGCAAGCAATACGCAAAGGATCAGTTTAAAGGCAAATCGCATCACGTCGGCATCAAATCTCGTGCTCCGGGCAGCGCGAGCAATTAGATTAGCCTCTCCGTTGCATGGCAAAAGCCAATTACATTCGCGTCATCATTGATCGAGCAATCCATCGGGAGCTAGATTATCTGGTTCCGGAGACATTGGCGGATCGCGTCGGCGTCGGGTCCCGCGTACGCGTGCCCTTTCGCGACAAATCTACTCTTGCTACGGTCGTCGCGGCTCTCGACCACAGTGAAGCGGAAGGTATCCGGCCGATTGAAGCGGTCATCGGCGAAGCGCCGATTTTGAGCGAGCAATTGCTAGAGCTCGCGAGATGGATCAGCGCCTACTATTGCTGCCCAATCGAAACGGTCATGCGCAGTTTGCTACCGCAGGTCATTCGACGCGCAGAAGTAGGATGGAAGAAACAATTGTTCGTGCGGCCTGCGCGCAAGATCGACAATGAGGAAATTGAAAAACTGAGAAAACGCGCCCCGCGTCAGGCGGAACTTCTCGAGGTGATCGCGCAATTGGAAGGAGCGATGCGCGCAGCGGATCTCTTGCGCCACACCTCTCTCGACAACCAGACTCTGCGCGCGCTGGTCAGGCGTGGGCTCGCGGAGTTGCACGAGGAAGCGGCCGTCCGCGACCCGCATGCCGACGAGCAATTCATCGCGACGTCGAATCTAGTTCTGAATGACGAACAGTCGCTTGCACTGAAGCGAATTACGCAGGCGCTTGACTCGCCGGAAGACGCGCGCCCGATCCTGCTCCATGGCGTTACCGGCAGTGGGAAGACTGAAATTTATTTGCAGGCAATTCGTGCCGCGCTCGAACGGGGACGCAGCGCGATTGTTCTCGTCCCGGAAATTTCGCTTACGCCCCAGACGGTGGAGGGTTTCAAAGGCCGTTTTGCCGAAGCGCAGGACGCGGTCGCCGTGTTGCACAGCCATTTGTCCGAAGGCGAGCGCCACGATGAATGGCACAAAATTCATTCCGGTCGGGCGCGGATCGCCATCGGGCCGCGCAGTGCCGTCTTCGCGCCGCTCAAAAGCCTGGGACTCATCGTTGTCGATGAAGAACACGAAAACACTTACAAGCAGGAAGAAGCGCCACGGTATCACGCGCGGGACGTGGCTGTTGTGCGCGCGAAAATCGAGAAGTGCGTGGTTGTACTCGGAAGCGCCACGCCATCGCTGGAGAGTTATCACAATGCAACAACCGGCAAATATCGCCTCGCCACTCTCACCCAGCGCGTGGACGAAAAGCAGATGCCGCTTATGCGCGTTGTCGATCTTCGCCAGGAACGCCGGAAAGAAAGAGCGATCGCGATTCTCTCGGGAAAATTGCGAGGCGCCATTGCCGATCGTCTGGAGAAACGCGAACAGACCATTTTGTTTCTAAATCGGCGCGGGTTTTCCACGTCGCTGCTTTGCACCAATTGTGGCGAAGCACGCAACTGCCCGAATTGCAGCGTCGCGCTCACGTTTCATCGGCATGTTGCGCGGTTGAGCTGTCATTTGTGCGGGCATACCGCTGCCGTTCCAAAGAAATGTCCGGCGTGCGGCAAAGACGCGCTGATTTACGCCGGGTTCGGGACGGAGAAGGTTGAGTCAACCGTGTCGCAAATTTTTCCAAAGGCCGCGGTGCGTCGCATGGATGCCGACTCGATGACGCGAAAAGAAGCCTATCGGGAAACTTTAAGAAGTTTTCGCGCCGGCAAGATCGAGATCCTTGTCGGCACGCAAATGATCGCGAAAGGTCTGCATTTCCCCAACGTGACACTCGTCGGAATTATCAACGCCGATCTTGCGCTGCATCTGCCCGACTTCCGTGCCGGCGAACGCACCTTTCAGCTTCTCACGCAAGTAGCCGGTCGCGCCGGTCGCGGCGAAACTCCGGGCGAAGTCTTTGTGCAGACTTACACTCCATTTTCGCCGTCGATTCAGTTCGCGCGGCACCACGATTTCGCCGGCTATTTTCAGCAGGAGCTCGAGTTCCGTGAACGCTGCGATTTTCCGCCATTTAAACACGCGATTTTGATCACGATCCGGTCCGGACATGAAGAACGCGCAAAATTCTCAGCCGAAACTTTGATGCGGCGATTGAAAGAATCGCTCAGCCCAGAGTTCATTTTGGGCGATCCAATGCCCGCGCCACTGGAAAAATTACAGGGCGAATTCCGCTTTCACATCTTGATTCGCGGCGAAGCCATCATGCGCTTGAGCCGGCTCGTTCGCGAAACGCTCAACAAATTGCCGTTCCCCGAAGACGTCACCGTAACGGTCGATGTCGATCCTTATCAGCTACTTTAGCCTCTAGCGAACTAAAACAAAGAGTTTGCTGGGCGCTTACCTCCACACAATAAACTTGACCAAGACCTCTTGTCCGTCGCTAAATGTTCTGCCGGAGCTTAGACTCAACTCGTTAACGTCTTTCTTCGCCGCCAGCGCCACTACCCTCTGCCGCGCTGCTTGATCCCCTTTAAGATGCCGCGCCGTTCCGACGAGTATTCGCGACTTTCCTTTTAAGGCACGCACTTTCCTATCTACCGTCCACGTCCTGCCTACAGGCGTCACGCTGATAATGTCCTGCTTAGTCGGGCGATATACTTGGGGATCGCTGGGCATAAGTCCGATAGTATCGAATTGTCCCTTTGGCGCTGAGGGGCGCGGTTGGCGATGATCGGTACAAACTGCGGTTGGCTCGGCACAGTCGCCTGGGGTACTTGCGGGAGAGCCGGTGTGGTGATCTGCAGCTGTGCTGGAGCAATGTATATCGGATTAAGCGGTGAACTTCCCGCTGGTGGATTAGGATTTGGAAGCTGCAGATTATGACTCGGCAGTGACTCAAATCCCTGCGGCCTAGCGTAGGCCGCTGATACTAAAAGGATTGCGAGTGCGATTTTGGATACTTTGCTTTTCATGGGTTGGGGGCGATGATAGAAGGGGTTTTACGACATTTGGCGCGAAAAGTCGACAGAAAACGAACGCTTGTCAAGCAGTGCAACACACAACCTACGATGCTTTCCTTGCTTTGGCCGGCGCAAGCTTTATCACAGTAATCAGCGCTCTTTCCGTTAGTACATACGACTGGAGCATCATCACGGGTATCGCTATTCTGTCCGTGGATATACCTTTCCTTGCTGGATTCGCTCGCTGGATTCCGCCGGATTTTCGGTCCGACTCCACATGGCACGACCACTTCGCGAACATTGCATTCGTGCTCGCGATGCCATTGGCAATCATCGGTAATTCCCTTGTTTTGATTCATGTGCACGTTATCTGCGGGGGTTATTCGCTGTCTCGTCCTCCGCTGCCACGTTTCTCTACGAGCGCCGCATTGATGCGGTGGCTCGGGAACAGCAGCCGCCCAACGTCTAATGGTGCGCTAGGTGTGAGAGCCAGTGCTGCCCCGCCACCTGCGCGCGCCTAACCACCTACGCGGCCGCCGTGGTATGACGGGATAATACTAAGCCGGCAGTCGGATTCGAACCGACGACCTGCTGATTACAAATCAGCTGCTCTACCAGCTGAGCTATGCCGGCGTTTTTGAGGAAAGACCATAGGTCAATCCCAAAAATTAGAAGTCATTGTATACCACGATTGGGTCGCCCCGAGCAAATTTAGCTGACAGCTCCGCGATGCAGCCATCCTGACTTACGGAGCCGGCCTCGAGATTTGAATCCCAATTCTCCTCGGTGCGAAGTACGGTCCTCCCGCCATCGGTAGGATGCACGACGCGAATCAACTGTTTGTGCATCGCCCTTTTCCGTCGTCATGGTCGCATCGACACGATTTCCTCGCGCAATTCGGTAGCGATCTCTTTGCGATCACCGGCTCGGATTTTCGGAAGGGAAAACGAGCATTTCGAGCGGATTTCGCGTTTGGAAAAGAGATTAAGAAGGTGAGGCAGCAGTGTCATGTCCCCCCAGTAGCAGATCTCTTCGGCAACCGAACCATCCTCGAGCGCATGTTCGATCGCCGCGGCGGCGACCGGACAGCGAAGCTGCACGGCTGATTCCAACAAGGACGACTTGAATGGCAAGACTGTCGAGCCGTCGGAACTTGTCCCCTCAGGAAAAAGGACCACGAGCGAGCCGCCAGCGATCGCTTCGCGAACACGGTCGACAACATCCACGCTCGCCAATCTGCGTTCGCGATCGACGAAGATTGTGCCGGCAGCGTGCGCCAGCCAACCAAACAGGGGCCATGCGGCGACATCGCGCTTGGCCACGAAAACCCATCGCCCAATCGAGCTGAGCACAACGACGTCGAGATAACTAAGGTGATTACACACTAAAAGACCGGATTGGGGCATCGAACCGCGTGTCGTTACGCGAATCCCAAGGACGCGACAGGCGAAACGAGACCAGCGGTGAAGCCATCCAGTTCGCGCGTGAAGACGTTCGCTACGACCAACAAACGGAATCGTCACGCTAATCTCCGCGAGAGCGACTAAAGAGAAAAATCCGACCGCGAATGCGCGCCAAATTCCCAGAAATGTGGAGCTCATCCGTGTAGTTGTAACCTGAATCGGTGGCGCCGGGTTGCCCCAATTACTTTCCCTTCAAATTTTGACGATCTATCGGGATCGAGGTCGTCTCCTGAAGCTTATCTTTATTCGCGGAGGCGTGAATAAGCCGAGAGCGGTTCCGCCGTTTCCAAATTCTTGATTACGGTGCTGAGATAGACTGACTCGGGATAAATTGCCTTGTACTTAGTGATCTCCGCTCGATTCAATACTTTGAATCCGTAGCGTTCGAACATTTTCTCCCCGCGCCGGCTCTCAAATGTGACGATCTGTCCGTAAACGCGCTTCTCCCCAGAGCGGTAGAGATAACTCAAATACGCGCTCATAAGCGCGCGGGTTGTGGAAACTTTTCGCGCTTCCGGCAGGAGATTGATGTGAAAATGCGGGACCCGGCGTGGCTGAGCGGGCACTTCGCGCCAACCGTGCACGAGCGTCCAGCGAATAAAACGACGCGAACGCCTATTATAGCGAAAGTAGCGCGCAAGCGCGCGGAAAAAGAGCCAAACATTTTGATAAAGCGCGTAGAGTTGATTGCGTAATGGTTTGCGCGAACCAAGCAGATAACCGCGAATTTCGCCATCTACCTCCAGGAGAAAGCACGACTCGGGTTCATGATCCGTGTAATAAGTAGTCAGAAAATCGGCGAACAATTCCCGATCTTCGTAAACCGGGTCGATGGGGTCGCCTAGAAATCCCGTCTCGCAGCATAAACGCCGCACGGCGTCACGATCGGAATTACGATAGCTTCGGATTGTAAATGATTTGTGGTTCCTCATCCGTTGCCATCCCCTGTGTAACCGGAGCAGACCTCGTGGTAAATACAAAAAATCTGCTCAAATACACGCGGCCACGTGTAATCGGCGCCGGCACGACGAGCCGCAGCGCTGCCGAGCTTTTGCAATTTCTGGATGCTCAATGCTTCAATCGCATCGGCGAGGGCTACCGCCGTGTTTTGCCGCGCCCACGATTCCTGCGCATGAAAAATAATCCGGTCCATGTAACTGCCGCGGATTCCCATCACCGGCGTGCCGCAGGCCTGACTTTCCAGCGCGACCAGCCCAAAAGTTTCCTGGACGCCCGGGTGGACGAGGAGATTGGCCGCGCAATAATAACGCGCGAGATCAGCGGAGTCGGTGCAATACTGAATCCAGGAAACGTCTTTCCCGCAACTGCGGGACTGCAACTGTCGAAGTTCCTTACGTTGCGGCCCATCGCCGATGACCAGCATATGAAATTCGTCTGGGCGTCGCCGCTGCAAAACCTCGAAGGTCCGAAACAATGTTTGAGTGTTCTTTTCCCTTGCCAGACGGCCTACGTAGAGAAGCAGCTTTTGATTCCGGCCAACACCTAACGATGCGCGTGTCGCCTTTCCGTCGTCCGACATCGGTTTAAAAACGTCGGTGTTTACGCCGAGCCGGACCACGCGCACATTGCGCACCCCCCATTCAGAAAGGACGCCAGCCAGCTTTTCGGACGGCACAAGAGTAGCGTGAAAGCGATTGTAGAGTTTGCGTACATAGGCGCGCGACAACGTCATGGCTCGATCCGTCCCACGTCTGCCCAAAAACTTCGTGCTGCCGCGCAGATACGCTTCCGGAAAATGCGAGTGATAAAAGCCAACGACTGGGATTTTTAGCGACCGGCCGACCGCAATCGCTTTCCACCCAATTTGGTACGGGTCACTCGATTCGATAATGTCCGGGCTTTCACGTTCCAAGATCTCTTCGACCGCACGCAGGTTGAGTAGCGCTCGATAACGCGACGTGCGCGAGAGCAACGGTGAGTGAATTGAATAAATGCGCGATCTTGCGTTGGATGTTATATGCGTTTTTGGCCCCGGAACAATGAGAACGTGCTCATCGTCGGGCGAGTGCTTGCCGATATACGCGATCTTCTCGTGTATGTAACGTTTAACGCCACCGCTCAGCGGCGAATAAAACTGCGTCAGATCGCAGATTTTCAAGGGATTGGAAGCGCGTCAGCTAATCGGATAACTCGCAACGCAAATCTTTTGTTCGCGCCTTTAGCTCGGCGGTCGTCATTGCACGTCTTCCTCAATCGGCACTCGCCAATCGACAATTAGTTCTCCAGTTCGCTCAAGTAACGTTCTGCTTCCATCGCAGCCACACAGCCCGATCCCGCCGCCGTCACCGCTTGTTTGTAAACGCGATCTGCGACATCGCCGGCTATGAAAACACCGGGATGTTTACTCTCTGCCAAATTTTTGGCGATCAAATAACCGTCTCGGTCGGTCTCGAGTTTGCCCTGGTAAGCTTTCGTATTCGGATCGTGACCGATCGCCACAAACACGCAGGCAACTTGCAGCTCGCGTTCTTCCCCGGTTTTTACATCGCGTAGACGCACGCCACGCATCTCACCTTTTTCATCCGGAATATACTTCGTAACGACCGTGTTCCAAATCGGCTCAATTTTTTCATTCGCGAACACACGGTTGGCCATGATCTTCGAGGCGCGCATTTTATCGCGACGGTGAATCAAATAGACTTTAGAGGCGAATCGGGTGACAAAAAGCGACTCTTCCGCTGCGGAATCGCCCCCTCCGACCACGCACACGGGAACGTTTTTGTAAAATGCGCCGTCACACGTCGCGCATGAAGTTAAACCGTGCCCGATCAGTTTCTCTTCGTTCTCCAACCCGAGATAGCGCGCCGACGCGCCACTCGCAATAATAAACGCCTGTGTCTCCAGCCATTCGTCATCCGCCTTGATGCGAACGTGCTTGTTGCGCAGTTCGAAATCCGTCACCTCCGCGTAAGAAAAACGGGTGCCGAATTTTTCCGCCTGTTTGTGCATGTTCATGATCAATTGCGGGCCGTCGATCCCGTCCGGAAATCCTGGGTAATTTTCGACTAGAGTTGTGGTGGAAAGTTGTCCGCCCGGTTGAAGGCCTTCCAGCACTAGCGGACTCAGGTTTGCGCGAGCCGCATAAATCGCCGCGGTCAACCCCGCGCAGCCGCTTCCAACGATGATCACCTTTTCCATCAGTAAAATTTAGCACACCGCGCAAGCCGCAAACATCAACAAGGTTGGATCGCGTTGTGCTTCAGTGCGCGGTCGCGACTACGAAGGTACGACCGTCTCCGGCCGCACACCGGGTGCCGCCCGAAATGTTCAGCGTTGAGAGCGCTCGAAATTTCTCCAAGCTAAGTCATAAATCGAGCGGATAAAGTGACCACGAACATAGCGAATATTATTCTCGATTGGTGTTTCATAAAATGAGGCCCCCACGAGAGCAGCCTTTCCAGTACTGAGTTTCCCCGTGTTCTTACTTCTCTGTACTTGGACCGACCAAATGCCTCCTCCACTGAAGCCCGCAAAAGATTGCGGCAATGCACTCGACTTAGAATAGACGCACTTATTGTCGATGTAATCCCATCCGTCCCGCACTGTGATACTCTCGTCCTCAATTACGTGGGAGACGGTCAAATGAAACGAACTCCGGTGGAACGCGTTTCCGTTCAGCCGCGTTCGACAAAGCTCTTCTGGAATCCCAAGTGAAGCGATCATCGAACCGACACCTCCAAACTGCTTGAGGATTTCGTTAGGGTCGCGATCGAGAGACCAAACGGATGCAACCGCCAAAATTCCTGCCAACCGCTCGCTCGGGGCGATCTCAACGAAAACAAGATCGGGCCCGTACTCAACGCTAAGCGGAGACACCAGCTTGTGCTCAATCAGGTCCTCAGGGGGTAACTGTACGCCACGTGCGTCTCGAAGGATTAGCAGAAGCGAATCTTTACCGCTCGGCCCAACGCGAATTCTGGGCGAACACGCCGTTAAACAATGCTGCGCGCTTAGAACACCGATGTGCGTTCCTTTTCTCACGAGCGTTCCGCTACCGAGAGCCGTGAACAATTTGGGATCGTCTTGTGACACCCGAGCCAGCCCGACTGAATAGGGCACGAACGCCCGCATAAGAACTTTCTGAAAATCCAAAGGGATGTCGCCAAGCAGGAGATATTCTTCGCCCATATCGTGGGAATATTAACTCAACGTTCAGCACAAACTAGTGAGGTCGCGTCTGCTAGACTGTGAGGTGCACGCCGATCTTGTGAAAACCGGTCACGCCGGAAAACCAGCCGCGATCCTCTTCCCATTCCTGCACGTCGCCTTCGCCGTCGGTGGCGCGGACCACGAGGATGTAATCACCTGCTGCATCCGGCATCCATGCCGTCTTCCACAGCGACCACGCGAGATCGCCGCCAGTGTAATAGATCTCGGCGTCGAGCCACGATTTGCCGTCATCGAAACTGAGCTCTACACGTGAAATGCCGCGGTCGCCACCGTAAGCCATGCCTTTCACTTCGATCGCGCCGTTTAACTTGTTCAAGGAAAACCACGATTCGTGATCCGGCACGTCTATTCGGGACCGCGTCGGCGTCATGAAGGCGGGTCCCCAGCCTTGGGTTTCATAGAATCCTTTCGCGTCCGCAGTGGTGAGTTCGATGCGGGTGAGCCATTTCACATGTTTTTCCCCGAAGTAGCCCGGGACGATGGCACGCAACGGATAACCATGCCGATGCGGCAATGAGACACCGTTCATTTCATAGGCAAGCAGCGTCGTCGGGTCCATCGCCTTCTCTAAGGGAATGGTGTCTGTGTAATTATCGACGCCGTAGAGGCGGACACGAGCGGCGTTCGAAAGCGGAGCAGCCTGATCGAGCAGATCGCGCAACGGAATACCTTTCCAGATAGCGTTACTGATGAGGCCAGCGTCCAACCCATTGCTAATACACATTAGCGTCGTTTCCTGCTCGACCGGCGGAAATCCTTTCAAATCCTGGAACCGCCATTCCGCCCGGTTTTGCACGAGGCCAAGGACTTCGAGGTGCCAAAGATCCGCATTTACATGCGGATCGACCACGTTCTTGGTCACGCAGTAAAACAAATCGTTCGGTGTAATCGGCTGGACGATGCGACCCTTGTATTGTGTGCCGTCGTAACTAAAGGTCGCGGCGCGGTAAAGTTTTCGTGCCAAGGCGACACCACCTCCGGCCAAAGCAACTCCAATTGCAGCCAGAACAAATGCACGTCGCGCGATTGCCGGAGTGAATTCTCGGTCTTCGCTCGCGATTTTTTGTCGCATGAGAAATTGAAAGCCGCCCACGAGCATTCGCTCGAAGACAAAAACGCAGAAAGCGAAGCCAACGAGCGTGACCAAGCGCGCAGCATCAATGGGCAACCCGATATAGCTTGCGCCCAGAACGGGCCAAAGTGCGACAGCGAACGCAACGATCGGCAGGATGACAAAGATCGACATCGTCCAAATCGTCGAGCTCTCAGTTGGATTGCGCCACATAAGCAAACCGAAGATCGCACCGCCAATCCCGCCAACGAGAAGCTGGCCGGCGATTGTTGATCCAACGCCGAGCTGTTTGAGATGATTGTAGCCGCCGACTTTGCCCATGAGTGAAAGGAAAGGGCCTGGCGGAATGAAGACTGAAAGTCGATCGCCAATAATTACGAGCGGTGTCGCTACCCCGAAATACGCAAGCAACAACATCATGACGGTCATCGCGATTGCCGCGATGAAGCCAGCAAGCAAACCGGCAGCGATTACTTTTGTTCGACTCATCGCCAGTCGAGCTTACAAACTACGTGCCGCAAGGAAATCAAATTGCGTGCTCTCGCTGCACGCTGACGCTACGGCCATTTCCTTCCTGGCGCGTCACTTCCTGAGTTCTTGCAGTTGCAAGGATTTTCCAGACTCGTTCCATCACCATTGTGGACGTTACCTGCTTCATACAGGCATGATCGAAGGGGCACTGGCTCAGACGGCGATAATTGCACGGCGAGCAAGGCAAATTGACGCGCACAACCGACTCCGACCTTCCGTATGGGCCGATGTGAACGGGATTCGTTGGCCCGAAGACGCTCACCATCGGTTTGCCGAGCGACGCGGCGACATGCATCGAGCCGGAGTCGTTAGTCACGCAAAGCTCCGCACGCTGGATGAGGGCAGCCAGATCGGCGGGGGTCGTTTTGCCAGAAAGATCGCACGCGCCGGGCGCGGCGGCGGCAATTTGCCGGCATCGCGACTGGTCGCGGATCGTGCCTGCGAGCGCCACCGCGAAGCCGCTGCTCAGCAGCTCGCGGGCAACCCCCGCGAAACCTTCAATCGTCCAATGTTTGGTCTCCCATATGGTACCTGGCACGAGGGCGACGAGCGGCCTGGAGGCGGGCACACCGCGCTCGTCGAGGAGCCGCTGCACCTTAGGCACGGTTTCCGGCGGGAGATGGATTGTGAGATCAGGCGGGTTGGCGTCGAGGCCGAGCGTCGTCGCGACCCAGAGGTAGCGATCGATTGCGTGCACATCGAGCGTCGGGATGGGAATACGGTGCGTATATGCCATCCACGAGCCTTCCCGCGCGCCTCGCCAGCCATGGCTCGCTATGTTCTTGAGGTCGTGCTCAGCAGAAACTGTGCGAGCGGGTTTGAGGGGTCGATCAAATCCGATGCGTACTCGGGCTCCACTGATCAGGGCGAAAAACGCCGAACGCACCTGGCCGTGCAGATCAATGACGAGGTCGTATTTCGTGCCGCGAATTTTTTTGAGTAGATTGAAAAACGCGCCGACCGCCTGCCATCTGCGGCCGCCCCTCGCAAAGTCACCACGCGCAAAAAGCACGACGTTCGATAACGCGGGGTGGCATCGAACGATCTCAGCGTTTTGCGGCGTGATCAGCCAATCGATCCGCGCGGCCGGATAACGCGCCCGCAGCTTCACCAGCACTGGCAGCGTGTGCACAACATCGCCCAGCGCCGAAGGCTTGATTAACAGAATGCGGGAGAAATTCACGGTTCGTAGCGAGGCGTTCCCTGTTTGAAAGTTTTCCGATTGGCCCTTTCGGCACTGCATACTACGCTACGGCTTTTTGATCCGAAAACGCGCCGCGCAACTTTTTAAGCCATGCCGAAAGCCGATGCCGGTTCTGCTCGCGACGCACGACCGCCTCGCTCGTGACCCAGTTGAACTGAATTACCCGGCGGGGCCCAGAGAACGGCTTATGGCCGTGCCACGAATTGTTACTACGTCGGAACGCGAGCAGCGTTCCGCCGGCCGGGGGAACTTCAAGGATCACGTCCTCGAGGTCAGTGCCCGAACGCAGCAGCCGGAGCCGACCACCGGAGGAATCCCACTCCGAATTCATGTAAATGAGAATCGTAATGATCTTTGTCTCCGAATCTGTGTGGATCTTGCCATCCTTTTCGCTGCAGCGTCCGCGCACCGTAATCATGTCCGGACGGGTGGCCAGATCGATGTTGAATTTTTCCTCAAACACTCGACGAAACTCGTCGCTGCGCATTTCCTCAATGAGCCTCGCAAAGGCCGGCCCATAACTAACCTCACGCAGCGGAAAGCTGCCGGGTCGGCCAACCTCAGGATAATCCTTATCGATTGCTGGGCGCGCCTCGGCTTTTACAAACTCAGGAACCACCAGAAAATCAAACGGCCCGCGAGTGAGCGGCGTGCCGCGGAACCTCTCCAGATCGAGCGTCGAAAGCATCAGCGACGCTACACAATCGGGGCGCGAATCGCTAGGTGGAATTTGCGGAAGTACTGCTGCGACACAGACTCAGCTTCTTGTCCGATTCGCGACTGGTCGCGTCACGACTCTCCTCTCCGCCGCGATGCGCAGAAGCGTCGTGATGATGCGGGCGCCGGCGACAAATGTCCCGCGCAAGGTGCCGGAAACTTTCGATTCGCCACCGGCGCGCCTGCGATGATTTACGGGAATTTCGAGGATCCGAAGCTTGGCGCGCGCGACTTTCATCTGCATCTCCAGATTCCAGCCGTATGTTTGCTCGCGCATGCCGAGCTTTTCAAGCGCGTCTCGCCGGATCGCGCGAAACGGGCACATGTCGGTATAAGGAACGCCATACAAGATTGACATTAACCATCCGGCGAAGCGCCCCGCGAAAAGTTGTTGAATGTTCATGCTGCCCGGTTCGCGCTGCCCGCGCGTACGCGATCCTATGACGAAATCATGCGTGCCAGTCGCGATGGGATCGACGAGTTGCTTCATAAACTCAGGACAATCGCTGCCATCGCCGTCGAGAAAGATCACAATGTCGCATTCGGGCTGCAAGGCTGCAATTCCGGCCGCACATGCGCGCCCGTATCCGCGCGGAGCTTTCACAACGCGGGCCCCGGCTTCTCGAGCGCGTTCCGCTGTTCGATCGGTGCTCCCGTTGTCGACAACGATGATCTCGGAGGGAACCTTGGTCGCCGCGACTTCACGCACAACGCCGACAATCGGCTCTTCTTCATTGAGCGCTGGAATGATGACAGAGATGCTGCTCATCGCAAAACTAGCCGCGCACTGGTGAAATAAATCACCAGCGCAAAAAAATCGGCCAGCGCCAGCGTCACTGGTCCGGCGGCAATTTTTGGATCGAGCTTGAACCGATGAAGAAGCGACGGCACGCCCAGGCCAAAGGCGCACGCCGTGACCAGCGAAAGCGCGATGCTTCCGCCGATGACGAACGCTGCACGCAGATCATTGCGCCAGATCCAAACAATCGCACCAACGACTGAACCGCATGCCACACCGAGCAAGAACGCGGTCATCACTTCGCGACGGAATGCTGTCGCCAGCCACTGCCAGGTGACCGAAACAGAACGCAACGCGTGGATTGTCACGCTCATCGATTGCGTACTGACGCTTTCGTTCAGTCCGAGCACCATCGTCAGGAAAAACGCGAGCACCAGACTGTGGGCGAGCGTTGCTTCAAAATAGCCGGCCAGAATGGCCGAGAGTGTGCCGCCTGTCACCGTGACAATCAGCCACGGAAAACGAAACCTGAAACCGTGCCAGGACGATGCGCCGCGAATCTGTTCGATGTGAAAACCGAGCGCTTCGAAAAATTCGGGGCTCACCGGCGCAGCGCGACGATGTCGATCTTCGCTTTCGCCGGCCTCCAAAATTTCCTCGGCAAACAGATTCGCGTCGATCACGCCGATGACGTGGCGTTGCTCGTCCACAACGGGGAAGGCGAGAAACTTGTAGAGCACAAAGAATTCGCAAGCGTCTAGGACGGTTGCGTTGGCCGGAATGGCGACGACGCGTCGCATCATGATCTCGCGCAGTTGCGCTTCCAGCGATGCGGTCAGCAGGCGACGCGTTGGAACCACGCCGATGAGCCGGCGCCGTTCGTCCACTACATAAAAGTAAATGACACGCTCGCCTACGCCTTCGCGCCGGATGCGCTTGAGTGCTTTGCCCACGGTCATATCGTCGTCGAGCAACGGAAAATCCTGACGCGCGTGCTCGACAATCGGTGCATCAAAATCGGGAATGCTGGCAGCGATGTTCATCTCGCTACTCGATGAACGATGCCTTTATTTCGCAAAATTTCCGCGGCTTCGCTGAAATAATCGCGAATATCCGATTGCGAGCGGATCCACTCGACATAACGAGCAATTCCTTTGGCGAGATCGACCTGCGGCTCGTAACCGATGGAACGAATTCGGGTCGTGTCGCTGGTGAGATGCCGCATCTCACCTGGGCGAAACTCGCCGTTCACTTCTGGCGCGATGTGGATTTTGAGAGCAAAGGAAAGTTGCTCCGCGATTTGGCGAATCGGCGTTCCCCTACCGCTGCCGACGTTCACTGGCAGTCCATCGAGCTCGTCCGTTTCCCCGGCGAGCAAGTTGGCGTGCGCGATGTCTTCTACGAATGAGAAATCGCGTGTTTGTTCGCCATCTTCGTAAAGCACCGGTGGCAAATTATTAAGCAAACGCGTGCAAAAAATAGCGATCACGCCGGTGTACGGATTGAAGATGGATTGCCGCGGTCCATAGGTGCATGAATAACGCAAAGCCACTGTGGGGATACCGACTTGTTTGCCCCAAAGCAATACCAGCCTTTCCTGATCCATTTTCGTGAGGCCGTAAACCGTTTCGCCACCGACGGGAGCGTTCTCTGGAGTCGGAACGCTCCCGATGATCGCGTCGCATAGTGGGCAATGCACTTGCCAATCGCCTCTGCGCAGTTGTTCCACCGGGCGCACAGGAGGAAAAACTAACCCATGCTTCGGGCATTCCCCGGCGCCTTCGCTGTAAACGGCCTGCGAGCTAGCGGCGATAATTTTTCTAATCGGCAAATTTTTCTCGCGAATAACTTCGAGCATTTGCGCGGTGCCGAGCGAATTGACATGCACGTATTTGGCGATCTCGGGCATGTAGCCGCCGTAGGCAGCCTGATGAAAGACGACGTCGATCTTGTCGAGCGCAGTCGCAATCATGTCGCGATCGCGCAGATCGGCGTAAACAAATTCCGCCTTTTCGTTTATCCACGCCGGTCTTCCGCGGCGATGCGTTTGCGGTTCAAGATTATCGAGACAGCGCACTTTCCAGCCCTCGCGCACCAGCAGATCGGTAACATGCGAGCCGATAAGGCCCGCGCCGCCGGTCACAAGTGCGCGTTTTGCCATGCTTTCCTTGTAGCACAAGCGTCCCGCTTGTGGCCTCTTAATTTCGCCAGCTGGAGTGTAGTGCGACACCTACGCCGGCCAGATGCGGCCGCGGCCTTCACGCATGATGATCTCCGCTAGGAATTTTCGCGTATTGGCCGCGATCCCGCAATCGCGGGACGTATGTTCCCCCAGTAATTCACTGCACAATCGCTCCAATGTTGCTCGATCATCGACGTCATAGCCAGCTGGCAACAATTTTACTTCCACGCCAATTTCGGTCGCGCGTTGCAAGGTCTGATTAAGTACACGTTCTGTGCTCCAATCGATTCGTTCGAAGATTTCGCGATGCAGTTTTTTGAGTCCGATTAAATAATAGCCCCCGTCGTCGGACGGACCGAGAACAATGCAATCTCCCGGCAAGTGCAGGAGTTCTACCGCTTGCGAAAAATTCTCGGCCGGAACGGTCGGGCTATCGGAGTTAATCAGACAAACGGAAGTGAATCCGACCATGAATAAATCTTCTGCCGCAAAAATTAGGCGATCGCCAAAATTGTGGCCGCGCTGCGCAATGAGAAAAAACTCTTCTGGCAGGATATTTTCATATGCCGCCTCGGTGCCGAGCGGAGTGTAAACGGCGACACCGCGGGCAATTCGTTCGGTAGCCGCGGCGGAAATCGCAGCCGCTACGTCGCTCAAAAATGAACTGTTCAGTTGCGCGGCTTCATCATGCGTAAGCGGCGGGACGAGCCGCGTCTTTACCTCGCCGGCCCGCGGCGCTTTGGTCATCACCGCCAATGCACAGGCGTCGCCATCAATATCGACCGGCCTGTTTGGGTCTAGAACGCGATGAACCGCCTTCATCCAGCCCGCTAGTTGTAACTCAACCTTTTTCACAGAGCGCGTATTGATAGCGCCCTTCCCGCCAGACCCTAACATTTTTCCATGGCTGTGTCGGGAAGAGATTCTCGAACGCGTGAGCTGAAAATACTCTGGCTTTATAGGGCTCGCGGTACCCATTCCGAGATCGATTTAATCCAGCCAGCAGCCACATGGCGAAAAGCGGAATTGATGCCCGAAAGGCATAGCGCGGTTCGGCAATGAAACAACGCCCCTGCGGTCTTAGGACGCGGTACATTTCGGCGATGCCGCGATCTTGTTCCGGCAAGATAGTGAAGAGCCGCGAAGCGAGAACAATATCGAATTCTGCGTCGGCGTACGAAAGCCTCAGAGCGTTGATTCGTCTAAAGCGGCAATTGTTTAGCCCCAGCGCGGCAGCTCGCTCTCGGGCCCATCGCAACTGGCTTTCAGAACGATCAACTCCAGTGACTGAAATATCAGGAAACCGTTCCGCCAGCCGACACGAATAGAACCCCGGTCCACAGCCAAGCTCGATCAGTTGCGTGCCCGGACCGGGCTGCCCTCCTGGCCAAAGCACCGTAATGATTCGCTCAGTATCATCTCGGAAGAGATGCTCCCGGCAAAACACATACACCCAAGCGACATGTTCAAAGAGACTGTCGTGGTCGTGCTCCCCGGCTTGTAAGGCTGAAACGTTTGTTGGTGGCGAACTTTCAATTTTAGCAGGTGTGGAAGCTATTGCATCCGGCGGCATTTTCTCTAGCTCCGGTGAAGCGAATAATTGGTCGAGCCGTTGAAGAAGTTTTTCACAACCGAATGATGATTTGAAAAATTTAGTTCGCGTCTTGTCTTCTTCTCCTTCGTGCGAACAACGTTGATCGGCCGCCCGCGAGCACCAGCGTAATTGCTCTATTAATGAAATGTTGGTAACATCCGCGCCAGGCCCCGATAAATCGTCGTTCCCTTGAGAAAGACGAAACTTATTCAGAGTTATTCGAACTTGTTGGCTTCTTGCTGCGTCGTGATTTAACAAAGCAGAATGCAGATTCAGAAACTCATCGTTGCCGCGGGTATGTCGCTAACCTTCGTGTCGGCGTATTCCGCAGCAAAAAGCGAGGACGCCGGGGCGCCACTCTGGAAGATCCCAAAAGTGCTGGCCTCAAAAAGTATGTGATCCGCCCGCGCATTTCATCAAAGGGTTGCGCACCGGCGACCAGATAGAACTCAAGGAAATGATCCCACCCCTAGTGATGTACACGAAGAGCGAAAAAATCCAGATTACGCGCTCTCACTCGATCGTGTAAAGAAAATGGGAAAAAGATCACGGGCAAATACCCGCTGGCGCGTTTGTGGCGATGCGGACCGATTGGTCGAAGCGCTGGCCCGACGCGGGAAAACTGGAAAACAAAGACGCGAATGGGGTTGCGCACTATCCAGGCTGGAGCTTGCCTCTTTTGAAATATCTTTACGAAGACCGCAAAACCACCGCGTGCGGGCACGAAACGACGGATACCGATCCTGGAATCGCCACGACGAAGCAGGATTACTCACTCGAAACTTACTTGTTGAGCACGAACCATTATCAGATCGAGCTGCTAACCAATCTCGATCAAGTTCCCGAATCCGGCGCAATTGTAGTGGTCAGTTTTCCAAAACCTAAAGGCGGCTCAGGATTCCCTGCGCGGGTGTTTGCGATTCTGCCCTAGAATTCACGCTTGAAAGAACTGTCGTCCAGCGGTCCCGACGCCGAAGTTTAACGACACCTCCGACGACCACAAGACCAGAGCTTCGTTAATTCCCAGCAAAATCGAGATCCACTACATCAGGCGGAAGAGTTAAACGAAGATTGCTCGATGAACTAGAAAGTCGTGTTGTCTGCGACGACGGGCGATCGCAGCATTACTGCTTGATCGCGGCGCGCCAATACCGAAATGTTAAATGCTATGTTGGCACAGGCTTTTCGAGTTTAGACTCGGCCTTTTCATGGTCAAAAACGCGCTCGATCAGTTGACCGAAAGTCGCGGCTCGAACGAAGATAAGCTTTAGATCATGCATATCATGGACATCATGCGGGGGGATCTTCCCACGTTTTCATTCGAGTTCTTTCCTCCGAGAACGCCCGAGGCCGCCGAGAATCTCTACCAAACGATCCGCGATTTGGAATCGTACATGCCCCACTTTGTCAGCGTTACCTATGGTGCCGGTGGTTCAACGCGAGATTTAACCCACGATCTAGTCGAGCGCATTCAACATACAACAAAACTGGATCCGATCCCTCACCTGACTTGCGTCTGCCACAACGAAGAAGAGATCAAAGCGATCTTAGTTCGATACGCCAGGTCGGCGATCGGAAATATTCTCGCGCTTGGAGGCGATCGGCCGCGCGATATCCCCTACGATAAATCACGCGATTCGTTCCAACACGCGGTCGATTTGGTTAAGTTCATTCGCCGATTCAACGAATCCGGCGAGCATCCGGACAGCCGCGGTTTTGGGATCGGCGTGGCCGGTTTCCCGGAAGGTCATCCCGCGACGCCGAATCGATTGGTTGAAATGGATCATCTCAAAGCGAAAGTGGACGCCGGCGCCGACTACATCGTCACACAACTATTTTTCGATAATCGCGACTTTCTCGATTTCCGCGAACGTTGTGCGCTCGCCGGAATCCACATTCCCATTATCGCCGGGATCATGCCGATTACCTCTATGAGCGGATTCAAACGGATCGCGGAACTGGCCGGTGGCGCACGGTTCCCGGCCAAGGTTCTGCGTGCTCTTCAACGATGCGAAAACGATCCTGAAATGGTCAGGCGCGTCGGCGTTCACTTCGCCTTGGAACAATGTCACGATCTTTTGGATAACAAGGTGGCCGGCATTCACTTTTACACTCTCAATCGATCCGACGCCACGCGGGTGATTTTTGACAGTCTCGGCATTCCGCATCGGCGGAGCGCACAGGCCCCGACCGTTTAGTCGAGCAATACCACGTCTAACACACTTACGATCCATACGGTCTGCGATGCCGTGGTTGGAAGGAGCTTACAAGGACCATCCCGCTGCCAAAGTCGGTCTATGATGCGGTGTCGATCGAATTAATCTCGAACATCAAACACTGAACGCCGGATTCAGCAAGGCCGGCAAAGTCGTTGAAAGCGAAGACCAATCTGTCATCGGATGCACTCTTAACCCGTAGCGCAAGTACAGCGGCTTGAACGCAAAATTGCTGCAGGGGCGCAGTTTGCTATGACGCAGCCGGTCTTCGACGTCGATCTTGTCCGAGTGATGCAGCGTCGAACGCAGCATTTGCAGCGTGCCAATTTTTACAGGCGTATGGCCGTTATTTAGTTCACGCCAGGCAGAATTTCCGCATCATGAAATGCGGGGAATTTACACTCGATCACGCCGTTTCTCCATTATGAAGCCACGACAGAGCTGGTGAAATTTGCGCGGAGCTTATGAAACGGGCACAATGTCCAGATGTTCGAAATCCGTCGTGCGATCTACTGGCAACTCGCGGGATTGGCGATTGCGGTCGCACTGGTTTCCATGGTTTCAGGCTTTTTTCCGGTAGTCGATTTTGTCGAGGCGCTGCAAGAGCGGGTGATGCGTTGGGGCGCGTTGAGCGCGATCTGCTATCCGCTGCTTTTTGCTGTTTGTAACATTCTCCTGCTTCCCGGCGGCGTCCTAGCCGTCGGCGGTGGCTTCTTTTTCGGGCTGTGGTGGGGTTTTCTCGTCGTGTTCGCGGGCAACATCATTGGCGCGTCAATTTCGTTTGCCTTGAGCCGGTGGGTGACCAGGCAATGGTTTCGGCAAAGGCTTTCGCAGAACCCCACGTTGCGCGCGTTGGAGCCGGCCGTGCAGCGTGAGAGTTGGAAGATCGTTCTCTTGAGTCAGTTGCATCCGCTTTTCCCAACCAGCTTGTTGAACTACTTTTATGGATTAACGCGAATTCCGTTTCGCACGTACATGCTTTGGGCCTCACTCGGGCGAGTGCCGGGGCTTTTTTTGTATGCGTATGTTGGAACCTTGGGCCAACTTGGGCTTAGAATCATACGGGGGAAGAGTCAACCGCGCATCGTAGAGTACTGGACGTGGGGAGGTGCGTTTCTAACGACAGTGTTGCTCTTACTGGTTCTGGGCCGCATTGCATCTCGAGCCGTGCACGCGGGACATGAGAATGAAAGGCCAGCATCGTCCGAGAATCAAAAGAACCAAGGAATAGAGAGTGTTGACACCGTGCTACATTATAAGTGATTCTATCTACATTACTTATGGTTATGAACCGTTTTAGTGCCGAAGCCTCAAAGCGCGCATGACGGTGCTTGCCTTCGAACTACGGCCAAAAAAACACTGGAGCAAGTTGGAAAATGTTTAGACTGCCGACCAAATACGACGTCGTAGTGGTGGGGAGTGGCCACGCTGGAATTGAAGCGGCGTTGGCGGCGACGCGCCTCGGGTGCCGCACGCTGATGTTGACCCAAAATCTGGATACAATTGGCCAAATGTCGTGTAATCCGGCCGTTGGGGGCTTGGCGAAAGGGCACATTGTTCGCGAGATCGATGCGATGGGCGGCGCAATGGGACTAAACACAGATGCAACGGGAATCCAGTTTCGCATGCTCAATAGGGCGAAGGGCCCCTCCGTGCGAGCGCCACGAGCCCAATGCGACAAAAAAGCTTATCAATTTCGCATGAAAGCTGTTTTGGAGTCCGCAGAGAACTTGGATCTGAAGCAGGCGACAGTGGCGAACGTACTCACAAGTGATGGCAGGGTGCTGGGGGTGGAAACAGACCTTGGATTAAGCATTGCCGCGCAGAGCGTTATAATTACATCCGGCACTTTTTTGCGGGGCCTGCTACATGTAGGCGAAAACAGCAAGCCTGGCGGACGCATGGCTGACACGAGTTCAGGATTAAGTGAAAATCTTCGACAACTGGGATTTATGGTAGGCAGATTCAAGACTGGAACACCCTGTCGGATCAATAGCCGCTCGATTGACTTCTTGCAGTGTGAAGTTCAGCTAGGGGATGAACCACCCCCTCGTTTCGCGTTTTACTCCGAGGCGAGAAAATTCAAAGACGCCATATTTACTCTAAATTTCGACAAACGGGGCGAGTTCCATGTGGAACAAATCCCGTGCTGGATCACCCACACGACGCGGAAGACGCATGAGATAATTAGAGCCAATTTGCATCGGTCACCGCTTTATTCCGGCCAGATAAAGGGAACCGGACCACGATATTGCCCATCCATCGAAGATAAGGTCGTAAGATTCTCAGATAAAGCCTCCCACCAGCTTTTTTTAGAGCCTGAAGGTCGCCATACCAAAGAGTATTATGCCAACGGAATTTCGACAAGCCTCCCGTACGATGTGCAGCTGGAATTTTTGCATTCGATACCTGGTTTGGAGGGTGCTGAGATCATGCGGCCAGGATATGCGGTGGAATATGATTTTTTTCCTCCTACTCAGCTTTTTTCGACTTTAGAAACCAAGTTGATCAACGGGCTCTATTTTGCTGGCCAGGTAAACGGCACGTCGGGATACGAAGAGGCGGCGGCACAAGGCCTGATTGCAGGCTCCAACGCTGGACTGAAAGTGCAGGATCGCTCGCCGATTGTCTTGGATAGAAGCCAAGCGTACGCTGGAGTCCTTATCGACGATCTTGTCACAAAGGGAACCGAGGAACCGTATCGAATGTTCACAAGCCGGGCCGAGGACCGCTTGTTCCTGCGGCAGGACAACGCTGATCAACGATTGACGAAACTGGCATTCGAAGCGGGGCTGATAACCAATGGGCGCTGGATGCAATTTCAGCGGAAAATGTACCTTCTGAATCACGTGCGGCAATTGGCAATCGAGACGAAGCTTCAAGGTATCCCCCTTTGCCAACTACTAAAGAGGCCGGATTTCGGTGTCCACCATATGCCTGAGGAAATCCGCAGCCTGGCCCCAACCGAGATTTGGGAATTGGTTGAGACCGACTTGAAGTGTCGGGGTTATACCGTGCGCCAGACGGGACAAAATCGAGAGATTGCTCGCCGAAGTTTTCAGCGCATCCCGGACGGGCTTGACTACGCGAAAATAGCCGGATTACGCTCCGAGACGCGCCAGAAGTTAGCGGCCATCCGTCCGTCCTCCTTAGGCCAAGCGGCCCGGATCAGCGGAATAACCCCTGCTGACATTGCAATAATATCTATTTGGTTGAATAAGAACGTATTACAATGCAGTGATGCAAAGGACGGCCGAATCTCTTTGGCCAAGGAGGCGGAAGCTTCGAGTTGACTGCGATGCTAAAATTCGCTGCCGTCGCTCTCGTAAGTTACCTGCTAGGATCGATTCCTGCAGGCTACTTGGTCGGCCGCATCGCCGGAATCGACATCCGTAAGGTCGGAAGTGGCAATATCGGGGCAACGAACGTGACCCGAACTTTGGGACGACGGTATGGCTATTTTGTTTTCGTCGTGGATTTTGCAAAAGGTGCGGTCGCAGTTTGCATCTCGATCTTATTAAGCCAGCACGTCGAGCCCAAACCAAGATCTACCGAAATATATGGGATAGTCGGCGCGGTTTTTTGTGTGCTGGGACATGTGTTTCCGATTTGGTTGAAGTTAAAGGGAGGAAAGGGCGTTGCCACTTCAGCAGGGGCACTCTTTGGGTTGATGCCTTCGGCGGCGCTAATCGGTGGTGCAGTGTGGGTGTTTACATTTGAGGTGACCCGCTATGTTTCGGTCGCGTCCGTTACGACTGCGGTGATATTGCCGGTGGCTGTGCTTGGCCTGACGTACGCAAGACATACCAACGGAATGGAGATGTTCTATTTCTCTCTTTGCCTGGCTGCGGTTGTGGTCTTTCGTCATCGCTCCAATCTCTCTCGTCTGGTGCATGGTACCGAGCAACGGTTCAAGCGAAAGTGAACATCGACAAAACCGCTATCATTGGAGCGGGTAGCTGGGGAACAGCTTTGGCGTGGTTATGGGGAAGAGACGGGCGACAAATTTCTCTGTGGGGTAACAGCGCCGGACGTGTCAAGCGCATGCGAAAGACGCGCGAAAATAGCGATTATCCTCCAAAACTTAAATTACCCGATTCGGTAACCGTTACATACAAATTGCGGGACTGCGTCCATGCTGACCTGCTCGTTTTTGTGACGCCTTCGACCGTCTTGCGTACAATTGCGATGCGTTTGAAAGGAGCGCTCGGCAAAGGTCAACCTGTGTTGCTCAGTTGCACGAAAGGGATCGAGCACGGCACTGGGATGCGCATGAGCGAAATTCTCGGGAAAATTTTTTCAGACCATACAGTGGCGGTGTTATCGGGACCAAATCTCGCCGCGGAAGTAGTGCGCAATGTGCCGACTGCGACGGTAATAGCCTGTCGGGACCCTGAATGCGCCGCAGATCTGCAAGGTTTTCTCGGGAGTTCGCGTTTTCGAATATATACTACTGAGGACGTCACGAGCGTTGAACTGGGCGGTGCGTTGAAAAATGTTTTCGCGATCGCAGCTGGCGCGAGCGATGGACTTGGTTTGGGCGATAACACTAAGGCGGCATTAGTCACTCGTTCACTTGCCGAGCTGATTCGGCTTGGAAGCGCGATGGGTGGAAATTTCAGGACATTCTATGGCTTGAGCGGCGTCGGCGATTTAATTGCGACCTGTTTTAGCAGGCACAGCCGCAATCGGCGTGTTGGCGAGCATCTTGGTCGCGGGCAAACGCTCCAGCAAATCACGTCGGCGATGCAAATGGTGGCGGAAGGAATTCCAACGGCTAGGAGCGCTTTCGAATGCGCACGAAAACTCAACATCGACACGCCGATCACCGACGAAGTTTACGCTTTGCTTTACGAGGGAAAAACGCCAGTCCAAGCGATGCAGGATCTTCTCGAGCGCGACCAAAAAGCGGAGCAAGCCTAAGGAATGGACAATTGCCGGCAGACCTGGCCGATCGCCGTCGGATACAATTCATGCTCCGCGGTCTGAATGCGCGCATGAAGGCGTTCAGCAGTGTCGTTAGGTAAAATCGGCACCTCGCGTTGCGCGATAACATCGCCATGATCGATTTTTTCATCCACGTAGTGGACGGTGCAACCAGTCACTCTTTCCCCCGCAACGAGGGCCTGTTTCCACGCCTCGAGCCCGGGGAATTTCGGCAAAAGAGATGGATGAATGTTTACAATGCGACGCGGAAACGCATCCAGCATCGCTGATTTTACAACGCGCATGAAACCCGCCAGAGCTACCAGCTCAACATCGGCATCGCGAAGCATTCGAACAACTTCGACCTCGGCTTGCGGTTCGAGTCGCGTGCGGAATCTGCCCGGCGGCAAGTAGGCGTTTGGGACCGAAAATTCCCGCGCGATGTCGAGGATCGGTGCGTCGAATACATCTGAGATGACGACGCGGGCCTCAGCGGCCAAGGCGCCGCTTTTGATACTTTCGAGAATTGCCCGGCAGTTCGTTCCTTTTCCTGAACCAAGAATGCCAAGCCGAACCGATCTCATCTTCCGGCCTTCCGGAGTTTTTCCAGTAAGAGTGACGTGGAGTAACCTTTTTCAAATGGAATGATACGAATTTCCGCGCCGATTTTTCCCAGAATTGCGCTCTCATCCGCATCCAACGTTTCGGAAGTGTAGTCTCCGCCCTTGACATAAACAGCGGGCATGCTTGCGGAAATGAATTGAGTCGCGCGCATCTCTGGAAAAATCGTGACGAGGTCGACGCATTCCAGCGCCGCAAGCACCTCCGCGCGGTCTCTCTCAGTATTAATGGGACGCCCGATTCCTTTCAGTTCGCCGACTGAGCGATCCCCATTTAAGCCAACTGCTAATAAATCACCGAGCGCACGCGCAGCTTGCAAGTAACGCACATGACCCACATGGAACAAATCAAAACAGCCATTCGTGGCGACGAGTTTTTTTCCCGAAGCACGCAACTGCTTTGCGCGCTTAGCCAGCTCATCCATATCCATGATTTTTCTGTTCATCGCTTGCTGATGACAAAGTCTAGCGCGCGAGGAAGAATTTGGAAAACGGTTGGCTCATTGCCGACCAGTTCACCGTCGGCATTGAACCACATTCCCGGCTCCGACCGAACTGAGATCTTCTTTGCACGCCGAAAAGTGACGGAATCACTGGAGAGATGCTTGCCCAAGAGCATTTCCGCAGCCAGCAGCGCCGTTTCCGCCGCGGAGCGTTTCGGTACCAGAACAGCATCGAGCAATCCATCACTAAGATCTGCTTGAGGCGCGATTGGTAGTCCGCCAGCAACGAATCTTCCATTCGCAATGATGACATTGTAAAGGTCGATCACGAGCTTTTCTGAGTCGTCACAAATCACCGTGGTACGGTAGGCATGCAATTCCGCCAGCGCCGCTGCGGCGCCGCGCAAATAGGCAAGCGGGCCCCAGGCTGATTTGATTCCAGGAGTTAACTTCTCATCAACGACACCGCTGAAGCCGCCAGATGAAGCATTCACGAAGTATCGTGTGCGCTCACTAGTCATGCGGACGAGATCGATCCCCTTGGTCATTTTAGCCCGCAAGATGTCGATAGTAGCGTCGACGTCTCCCGTCAGTCCAATTGACCGCGCAAAATCATTTGCGGTACCCAGTGGCACAATTCCCACGCAGACCTGGTGCCGCTGGCGTGACGCGGTAATTCCGTTGATGACTTCGTTCAGCGTTCCATCACCACCCGCCGCGATGACGTACTTGCATCCGGCGCGGACCGCCTGCCGCGCGAGAGTTTTTGCTTCGCCTGCGTGTTGAGTTACGCGCACTTCATTCGCATCGAGTGGGCCAAGCTGTTTTAGCCGAGCGTTCAAATTCCCAACCGATCCCGCGACTGGATTGACGATGACGTACGGTTTCACGGTTTCGGCTGGGCTGAACTTTCTTCATCAACCAAGATTCACTTTTGTCTTTCGCCGATTTGCGCCAAGTTGCGAATCGGAATCGCTATGCTGAGAAGAAATTCCAAACAGCGTCGAGGCAAATCCAAATTCACAGATGGTTTTTGTATTTCGAACGGACCAATCATTTCCCAGGATAACGAGCGCGAAAGAGACGTGGGCGAGTTCGATGATGTCGGGCTTCCGCGCGTTCACGGGGCGTCGATGTTATTCGCGATCGCGCGAGACCCAGGAACAATCTTCACCTGTTGGAGCATCGATTGGCCAACGATCTTTGCGAAGACGATGCCGGTAGATCGGCAGGTGCATCTTCGCGTGTACCGCGCAGACGCTGTGGAGGAAAAGAGCGTGGCCGTCGAACCGATGGCCGGTTATTGTTACATCTCAGTTTCGCGGCCGAGGGGCTCGTATCACGTCGGGATTGGATATTATCAACCGGCAGATGTTTGGCATTCAGTCGCGGTATCCGCTGATGTAAGCATGCCGCCCGACAAAGTCACAGAAGGTGTAGATGTCGATCTTGCCACGATTCCATTTCACGTCAGGTTCCAGCGGCTTCTCGATTTGTTCGGAGCCGCGAATGGCGATGCATTGGCCACGGTCATCTCGCGATTTCAAACGCGCGCATTGAGTAGCGGAAGGTACGAGAAGTTGAGCCCCGAACAGCGCAAAATTCTCCGGCTGGGAGATGTTGCACTCTCCGAAATCGCCGACGCACGGCGCGCCTTCAATCAGATCGATAGCGAAAAGCTCGCAAGGCGCACCCGTGCGCTCCTCGGCCTCGGCTCGATCAGTTCATCACGCGGATTCGAAGGCGACTGGGCCTCAGCTGGCTCGTAAGTCTAAATAGATGACCCTCGCCGTCCTCCCCTTAAATTCGCGAAGCGCTTTTGCCGTCGCTAATGATCCGCCTAAACGCGCGGCTGAGCGAGTTTGCTGCGGCGGACGCCATAGAAAAAGTAAACGAACATGCCGATGACGAACCAGATGATGAGCCGTTCCCATGTTCGCCACGGGAGAGAGACCATCAGATAAAGCGCCGACAGCGCGCCGAGTGGGGCGACGATCCACACTGCCGGTGTTTTAAATGTACGCGGCAGATCCGGCTCGCGAATCCGCAGCACGAGCACGCCAATTGAGACGATCACGAACGCCAGCAACGTGCCGATGGAAACGAGGCTGCCCGCTTCGCGCACGGTGAACAGCGCCGCAAAGAAAGCGACGACAACGCCAGTCACTATCGTCGTGATCCACGGAGTGCGGAATTTTGGATGAACCCTGCTCACGAACTTTGGTAGCAAACCGTCATCAGCCATCGTCCAGAAAATCCGCGACTGGCCCAGCAGCATCACCAGGATGACCGAGCTTAGGCCCGCGATGGCGCCCAATTTGATCGCGCCAGCCATCCAGCCCATTCCACCGTGGTCGGCGGCCACGGCAATCGGGTCCGGGACATCTAGTTGCGGGTACGGCACGATGCCGGTGGCCAGCGCCGACACCGCGATGTAGAGCGCGGTACAGATCAAGAGCGAGCCGATGATGCCGATCGGCATGTCGCGCTGGGGATTCTTTGCTTCTTGCGCTGCCGTACTGACAGCGTCGAAACCAATGTACGCGAAAAACACAATCCCGGCGCCCTGCATGACGCCGCTCCAGCCGAAATGCCCGCGCGCGCCGGTGCTCGGCGGGATGAACGGATGCCAGTTGGCGGGATTCACCGCGTGAGCTGCGCCGATGATGAACACCAGCACGACCGCCACTTTAACAAACACAATGACATTATTGACTGTCGCCGATTCGCGAATGCCGATCACTAGCAGCAGCGTGACGACGGCGATAATGATGACCGCTGGCAGATTGAAGATGGCCGCGACCTGCGTTCCATCGGCCAAAGTAATGAGCGTCCCACGCGCCGCCGATAACTCGGGCGGGATGTGAATGCCGATATCGCGCAGAAACGAGACAACGTAGCCCGACCAACCGATAGAGACTGTGACCGCACCGAGGGCATATTCCAAAATCAAGTCCCAGCCGATAATCCACGCGAAAAGTTCGCCAAGCGTCGCGTAGCCATAGGTGTACGCGCTGCCTGCCATTGGTACCAGCGATGCGAACTCGCTATAGCAGAGCGCCGCGAAGATCGAGGCCACACCTGCGAGCACGAACGATAAAACCACGGCCGGCCCCGCGTTCTGCGCCGCCACAGTGCCGGTGAGGACGAAAATGCCCGTTCCAATGATCGCGCCGATGCCGAGCGCCGTCAGGTTGGTCGCGCCGAGCGCCCGTTTTAGGCGATTGTCCGTCAGCGCATCTGCTTGCAGTTGGGTGACACTTTTTCGTCGAAGTAGATTCATTGAGCGAAATTGTTTTGCGCTGTGCTAATCGGGATCGCCCTGGAAAGTCAAGCCGCCGGTGATTTTTTGCCCAGAAATTTCCAGAGAAAATAGATCGGCACGCCGCTGATCACGATCAACAATCCCGGCCACGTTGTTTGTACTCTGTAGGCGAGCAGGACGAGCATGATCGCCGTGGCGCCCACAATGTAGAGAGCGGGCAGAATCGGGTAACCCAGCGCGCGGTACGGCCGTTCCGCCTCTGGCCGCGTTCGACGGAGCACGAACACGCCTGCAATCGTCAACACATAAAAAATCAGCGCGGCGAAGATAATGTAATCCAGCAGGTTGCTGTAAAGATTACCGTAGGTGACCGCGCCGGTTGCTGCATCAATGTTTCGCGTACGCGGCAGCACGAGCAACGCCGTCCAGATTCCCTGAAGCACCAGCGCGATTGCCGGCACGTGTTTCGAATTGAGTCGAGCCGTCGCTCTAAAAAACAAACCATCCTGTGCCATTGCGTAATACACCCGCGCGCCGGCGAGAATCAGCCCGTTGCAACAACCGAACGTGGAGATCATGATCGCCACAGCCATGATGCCGGCTCCCGCGCCACCGAACATCACTTCCATTGCCGCTGTGCCGACGCGGTCATCGGGCGCGTGCTGGATTTTGTCCAGCGGCAGTACGCAGAGATAAGCCACGTTGGCAAGCAGATACAACGTGATTACCAATCCGGTGCCGAACAAAAGTGAGAGCGGAATGTTTCGCCGGGGTTCGCGGACTTCACCGGCAGTAAACGTAATGTTGTTCCAAGCGTCCGCGGAAAAGAGCGAGCCGACCTGGCCAACGCAAATTGCGATCAACATCCCTAGCGCACCGCCCGTCGCAGAAACCGCTCCAATGAACGGGAGATCCGATGTGATTGGAGAAACCGCGGTCGGCGTCCAGAAATTCGCGAAATTCGCATGGAGCGCGCCAGCATTGCGCCCGACGAAAATTCCAAGCACGACCAACGCGAAAAGCGAAAGCGTTTTCGCCGACGTGAAAATGTTCTGGATGAGCTTGCCTAACGAAAGGCCGCGCGTGTTCACGAATGTCAAGAGAACGATGATCACGATCGCGACCAACTGCTGGGTCGAAAGGCTGATCGCGTAGCGCTGCGAGAGCATGATCGGCGGAACAATCCATTGCGTCGGCGACACTGTGCTGGTGAACACGCCGAGAAAGCGCGCGAACGCCACCGCCACGGCGGCGATTGTTCCGGTCTGAATCACGAGGAACAGCGTCCAGCCGTAAAGAAATCCCCAGAGCGGACTGTACGCCTCGCGCAGGTAAACGTATTGGCCGCCGGCGCGGGGCATCATCGCGGCGAGCTCGCCGTAGCTGAGGGCGGCAACCATCGTGAGCACGCCGGTCACCGCCCACACGACAAGCAACCATCCGGCAGACCCAACGAGCCGCGCAATGTCGGCCGACACGATAAAGATTCCCGAGCCGATCATCGAGCCAGCCACGAGCATGGTTGAGTCGAGCAAACCGAGTCCTCTAACGAACTTCTGGTCGGCTACAGGTGTCTGAGTTATCGCGCTTGTCATTCCGAGCCCGTTGGATTTGGCGGAGAGTTAATCATCAGTCAGGCGGATGAAGCAACGCCAAAGATTTGGTCGCCTCGTTTTCTTCTTGAAGCGGTCGAAGCGCGAAAGCGCTTTCACGTTTTGCGAACCATGTTAATCTCCGCCGCGTGACGTTCTTCGACCACCTTCCCTCTGCCCGAAAGTTTTTGTCGATTTTGTGCACCGGCGCGGCACTTGTTGCCGAATTGCCCGCTGCGCCGCAGCAACCTTCGGCACGAGCAACTCCGCAATTTGAGGCGCTGCCGTTGGTGCGTTCACGGCAAAATCATCTAATCGTGCGCGCTTTTATCAATGGCAAACGAGCGTGGCTTGGTGTCGACAGCGGTGCTCCCGTGAGCGCAATCGCTTTAGACCGTCGCGAGCATTTTCAGCTCAGGCCAATTACTGCAAAGTCGAACCTGCCGGCGCGCATTCAGATTAATGGCGCGTTCAATAATGTGGCGATCGCTCGTGAGCTGCGGCTCGGCGCGCTAAGTCTCGTAGATGAGCCGGTCGTTACCGTCAATCTTGGCAACTCTAGCGCCGTGGCGCGAATACGACACGAGCAGGAAATCGACGGAATTATCGGGGCCGATATTCTTTTCCCAACCAAAGCGGTGCTGGATTGTCAACGGCAGATGCTGATCTTAAAAGTTGATCCAGATGTCGCTGGCAACGCACCGGGTTTCGACCGCCGTGGATTGCAGGCTGTGCCCATTCAAGTCAGTGACGGTTTCAATTTGTATGTGAATGGCTCTATTAACGGCAAACCCGCTAAACTCATGGTCGATACGGGTTCCTTTGCCACGCTGCTACATCGCTCTTTCGTTCGGCGAATGCGAATTCCGACTCACGAGACACAGTTTAGTTCTTCCGCCGTGAATTTGAGAGAGCGTGGGGTGTGGGTGGCGCGGATTCGCAAATTATCGGTGGGGTCGGTGGAGATCATTGGCAAGGAGGTGGGTGTCGTCGATCTGGAAGGCTTGATTCATGGCAGATTGTTGCAGGGTTCACCGCCCGTCGCTGGCCTACTGGGCGCGGAAATCCTCAATCGGCATCACGGCATTATCGATTTCGGTACGCGTACGCTTTATTTGAAAAGGTAGGGGACGGACCGCCGGGCTGGCCGGGATTGCACGCCTTGTACGTCAACAGCTTGGACAAAGTAGCGGATGAGGAAACTGTGAAGCAAGGGTAAAGCACCCGGGGCATCTTAAATGGGAGCAAACATTACTCACGGTTGTCTGTCCGGCGCAGTCCGCTATGAAGCAAGCGGCAAGCCTGTAATATTACGCATTGCCATTGCGCGGATTGTCGCAAGATCACACCTGGATAGAGGATCGATTGCCGTGGATTCAACTCGTTGACGACTTGCCGCGATATGGGCGAACCAGAAACAAATGATCTTATCCCGACGCGTCCGACGCGTCTTGGCGCATTGGCGATCGGAGCACAAGGCATTCGAGCTTTAGCCGTCGGCGCGCTGGCGCTTGGCGCACTTGCTTTGGGCGCAGTTGCAATTGGCCGGCTCGCGATTGGCCGGTCGAGAATCAAGAGCCTCGAGATCGACGAACTTGTAGTACATAAGCTTCGCGTCACCGACTCGGTGGAAATGCCCGACGACCGCCAGGCTAGATCCGGGTAGATGATCGAAAGATTCGCGCCATCACCGTGTATCCCATCACACAAGGTTTCGTCTTAGGCGCGGGGCTCGGCATTCGACTAAAGCCGCTGACGGACGATTTGCCCAAACCGCTCGTTCCAATTTTTCAAAAACCGCTCATCACCTTTGCGCTCGATCATTTGATCGAGCTCGGAGTGAGCAGATTCGTCATTAACACCCACAGGCTCCCGGAAGTGTTTCAAAGCTCTTTTGGCGAGAACGGCTATGCAGGCCATTCGGTCACATTGGTTCATGAGCCCGTCCTGCTTCAAACCGGTGGCGGTATCAAGAATGTGGAACGCTATCTTGGCAGCGAGCCGTTCGTCACTTACAGCGGTGACATCTTAACGAACATGGATCTACAACCGTTGATCGACGAACATTTTCGTCGCGGAAATGACGTCAGCCTTGCATTGCGCGAAACCCGTTTCGCTCCGGGCGTGGCTTTCCGCGATCACCGCGTCGTGGATATTTCGAGCAGGTACGGCGTAGCCGGGAATTACGATTTTGCCAACATCGCGGTTTGGAATCGGGAGATTTTCCGGCGAATCCCGCCGCACCGAAAAATTTCTTTCATTCCAATTATCGGGGATTGGATCGGGCAGGGCGGCAAGATTGGCGGCCTAGTGATGAATGACGGAAAGTGGTTCAACATCGGTTCTCGCGCTGAATATCTTGAAGTGCACCGCACGATTTTCCACGAGCGATGGAACCCGCACCACGTGAAGACGCCGGACTGGCGTTTGTCGATCCATAAGACCGCAATTGTCGATCCAAGCGCGCAGTTGCGTGGCTGGACAGTCGTCGGGCGGGATTGTCGAGTTGGAGCGGGAGCGATTCTGGAAGACACAATTTTATGGCCCGGTGCAGAAATTGCTTCCAAAAGTTACCTTCAGGGTTGTATTGTCCGCTCCAAAAAAAAAGCCAGCGGCACCCATCGCAACATCGACATCTAACTTATGAGAACCGACCTTCTTCTTCGGCGAACGCGGATGCATTTCCCGCGCTTGGATGTCGATCAGATAAAAATCAGGCCGATCGAAACAGGAGGATCGGATCGAAAATTTTATCGAATTCGTTGCTCACCGGATCAGACGGTGATCTTGGTCAAATACAATCTGGAGCACGAAGAAAATCGGCATTACGTCCAGATCGCGAAATTTCTCGACGCGCATGGAATTCGCGTGCCGAAGATTTATTTTCACGATCCAGCAGAGGGCCTCGTTTGGATCGAAGACCTGGGCGAAAGCGATCTCTACAGTTATCGCCGCGAAAACTGGCTCGTCCGCCGTGCGTTTTACGACTCGGCGCTCGATCAAATTGCGACGCTACACAGTTTGCCAGAGTCGACCTGCGTCGAAACGAAAGAATATTTGCCCGCAGAGTTCAACGCTTCGCTTTACGTTTGGGAGCAGAATTACTTTTTCGAGAACTGTCTCGGTCGTCATTTCGGCGTAGACGACGGAAAGCTTGCTTCGCTGGCTACGTTGCCGGCGCTAAATCAAATCGCGGAGCAGCTCGCCAGCTTGCCGCGCGTTCTGGTCCACCGCGATTTTCAATCGCAAAACATCATCATCCGAAACGGACAGGCTTATCTGATCGATTTTCAGGGAATGCGGCCCGGTCTGGCGGAATACGATCTTGCTTCGTTGCTCTACGATCCGTATGTCGATCTAACGGAAGCGGAGCGCGCCGAGTTAATCGCGTACTATCGCGAGGAGCAGATCAAGAATGGAACGACAGTTAACGGCGAGTTCGATTCCAAGTTGCGGCTTTGCGCGATGCAACGGCTCATGCAGGCGCTAGGCGCTTATGGCTTTCTGGGACTCGTTAAGGGCCACAAACATTTCCTTAAGCATCTGCCCGCCGCGATGAAATTATTGCGTTCCATTGTCGCCGAGCTCACCGGCCTCGATAAACTCGAGCGGACCCTCGAGGAATTGTTGGCGAGGTAAGGCGCGAAGACCGATGCGCCGAAATTCGGACGGTCTTCTTCGACTTTGCTCAGGGCGGCCCGGGTCCGTCCACCCTTTACCTCAGGAACGGATTAGTTCTACGCTCGGTGCCGATCTTTGTCGGTGGGCCGTGACCGGGAAGCACCGTCACATCGTCGCCGAGCGAAAATAATTTTTTCCTGATCCCTTCCAGCAACAGATCGATGTCTCCACCGGGCAGATCGCCCCGGCCCACGCTTCCCGCGAAAAGGACATCGCCGCCGACGAGCAAGTGATCTTTGCGCGAAAAAAAGCAGAGGCTGCCGGGGCAATGTCCCGGAACTTCCAGCACGTGCATTTCCAAACCGAGAAATTTTCTCTCGCGCGTCTGTTCAATGAAAAAATCCGGTTCAACCGGCTCGATTTCCAGTTGAAATCCAAAACTGCGAAAGAATTCGCGATCGGAAATCATCGGCGCAGTGAGCCGGTGGCAACCGATTGGACAATCAAACTGTCGCTTGATCCTGGCGACATCCTGGACGTGATCGACGTGCCCGTGGGTCAGCAGCAGAAGTTTAAGGTCTATCTTGTGTGATTGGAGCCAATCGCAAGCGCCATCGGGCGCATCGAACAGAATCCAGCCCTCTGGAGCCCTTAATAGATAGCAATTCGTTTCAAAAATTCCGCCGCAAAAGCTCTCGTAAGTCATCGTGATTCACAGTATCTAACCCTGGCTACGGCTGAAGATGGGGGTTTTTACGAATAATTGAATGTTCCCTGTTATCGATTGTCTCATTCCTACTCAGATGTCGATCTTGTTTCACCATCTTGCGTTTCATCTTGAACTCTGCCAAGGTGGGAAACTGCAGAATTACCGATGAAATCACCGTTTCAGCGATCACTGGCGTATTGCGCCATCCTTTTAACAGCCACCATCGCCGCCCCACCAGCCGTAGCGACGTCGAAAGAAACGATCGCCATGTCGGTCGGTCGGCTTTTGGAGGAAGGCCATTACACCCGGCAGAAACTGAATGAGGAGATTTCGAAGAAGTTCCTTCAGACGTATCTTGAGCTGCTCGATTACAGTCACCTGTTTTTTACCCAAAAAGATGTCGATGAGCTCAATGCGAAATATGGCAACTCAATCGCAGGCGACGTTCTTCTCGGCACGCTGAAACCGGCTTACGAAATTTACGACCTCTACGCGAAGCGCGTGGACGACCGCGTCGCTAACATTAAAGAGCTGCTGAAGCAATCGCTCGACTCTAAAACCGACGCGAACATTGAGCTTAGCCGCCAAAAATCGCCGTGGCCGAAAGACGATGCGGAAGCCGATCAACTCTGGCGCGGTCGGATCGCAAACGAGCTGTTACAGGAAAAACTAAGCGAGCATCCGATTGAGCCTGCTCCGCAACTGGTTGCGCGCCGCTACGATCGCCTCGCCCGAAATGTTCACGAGCAAGATAAGGACGAGCAAATGAAGCTTTTTCTCGACGCGCTCGCCCAAACGTACGACCCGCACTCCGAATACCTGAGCAAGGCGGACATGAAAAATTTCAGTATTAATATGGGCCTCTCGCTCGTGGGCATCGGCGCCATGCTTCGCTCGGAGGATGGCTACGCGAAAATTGAGAGCCTTGTCCCTGGCGGGCCGGCCCAAGTGGATGGACGGCTGAAAGTAGGCGACCGGATTACCGCCGTGGCGCAGGGTCAGAGTGACTATGTCGATGTTCGCGAGATGCGGCTCGACAAAGTCGTCGAGATGATCCGCGGCAAAAAAGGCACACGTGTGCGCCTCCTCGTGATTCCGTCGGATGCAACCGATCCTTCCCGCCGGAAAAATGTCGAGCTCGTGCGCGATGAAATTAAGCTGAAAGATCAAGAGGCGCGCGCGGACATCATTATCAGGAAAGATGAGAACGGTAATCCTATAAAACTCGGCTGGCTTACGCTTCCGTCGTTCTACGCCGACATGGACAAGCACCAGAAGAGCACGACGCGCGATGTGCAGGCGCTGCTCAAACGGCTGAAGAAAGAAAACATCGCCGGGCTTGTGATCGATCTTCGGCGAAATGGCGGCGGCTCGCTCGAAGAAGCTCTCTCCCTCACCGGCTTGTTTTTGAAATCCGGCCCGATCGTTCAGACAAAAGATTATAACGGAAGCATCAGAATTTCGTCCGATCCGGACGCTGGCATCGCTTATTCCGGGCCGCTAGTGGTTTTGACCAGCCGGCAAAGCGCGTCGGCCAGCGAAATTTTTGCGGCCGCGCTACAGGACTACGGGCGCGCGTTGATTGTCGGTGACAAGAATACGTTCGGGAAAGGGACGGTGCAGACAATTCTTCCAATTGGCCGGTTCGCTTCGCTGCTTGGCAGCCATTCTGATGAAGACGGCGCGTTGAAGTTGACTATCCAGAAATTTTATCGAGTCGCTGGTGGCTCGACGCAGCTCCATGGTGTGACCTCCGATATTGTGCTGCCGAGCTTGAGTGATCTTCCCGAATTTGGCGAAGGCGCGCTAAAGAACGCCCTGCCATATGATGAAGTGCCCAAGGCGAAATACACGAAATGGTCGGACACCCATTCGCTGTTTGTCGATCAATTGAGGCGACGCTCAGAGGAGCGAATCAAAAACGATATCGAGTTCCACTACGTGATGGATGACGTTGGTCGGTTGCGTCACAAGCTCGATGAAAATCGAATTTCGCTGAACGAAGATGTCCGGAAGAAAGAACTTGCCGACGATAAGCTGCGCAAAGAAATGCGTTCGAAAGAACGCCTGGCGCGGAACCAGGAAGAACCGCGCATTTATCGTCTGACGCTCGACACCGTCGACAAACCGAATCTTCAGTTGATCATGTATCCCGGAAAACTGGCCGAGGCGAAGAAGAACGGAGTTTTGCCGAAAGTTGACGCAGAAGCGGCCCCGGATGCGGATACGGATCTGATCGCTGGCGTCGGCGCTGGAGATGACACCAAAGAACCGGCCATCGACCCCGAGCGCGATGAGACGTTGAATATCCTGGGGGATCTTGTCGATCTTTCGCGGGGGCCAAAAACGGCCAGCACGAATCGCTGAGCCAGCAGCGATGCAGTAATTATCTCACCGCCATCCCCAGAATTGCGGGGGCGGAGCAAAGCGCGGATCAAAACGTGAGCCAAAGCGTGGGTCGGCAAATCTATTGTCTCGTCGCAGAAATGTAGATTGCGATTGGCTCCAATAACGACCGACCGGCGTTCTGCCGAACACAGTGACTGGAGTTCCGACACTGACTGAATTGAATAACGCAATTGCGTAATGTTCTGGCATGCGGACACAGCCATGCGACGCGGGATAGCCTGGCAGATATCCGGCGTGTAGTCCGTCGGCTCCGTTGAACCGCATGAAGTAATGCATCGGCGCAGGAATAAATTTTCCTCCGCGAGGAACCGGCATGTCCGCATCGGCGTCAGCTACTATTGTGTTCCCCTGCGCATCGACGATTTTTCCATACATACTCGAGTAATGTGTTCGCTCTTTCTCGAGAATCTTGAATGAACCTGCTTGGGTGAGATGTCCGTAACGCCCGCTTGAAATCGGCGATGCTAGCACCGGTCGTCCGCCTTGAAGGAGATAAGCTGTCTGTTCCTCCAAATCGATCTCCACGGCAGTTTGCGCGCGCAACGATGTGGTCGCGCAGAGAAAAATGGACCACCCGACGATGACCCTCACAGAAAGTTGAACCATCCCGCGGGGATAAAGTCGCACCGATTCGGCCGCGCCGATGGCGCGCGTTCTCGTTCTGGGAGCACGTGCGCTTCGCGTGCACTCCCTACACCGCGATGGGCGCCTTGATCGCCGGATGCGGGTCGTAGCCGATCAGTTCGAAATCTTCGAAGCGGAAATCACGCATCTTTTTGATCGCGGGATTGAGTTTCATCCGGGGCAAGGATCGACAATCCCTAGTGAGTTGTTCGCGTGCTTGCGCGAGGTGATTCTGGTAGAGATGCAAATCGCCGAAGGTGTGAACGAAATCGCCAGGCCTAAGATCGACAACTTGCGCCACCATCATGGCGAGGAGCGAATACGACGCGATGTTGAATGGGACCCCGAGAAATAAATCGGCGCTGCGCTGGTAAAGCTGGCAACTCAACTCGTCGTCCTGCACGTAAAATTGAAATAGAACATGACACGGTGGCAGCGCCATTCTGTCGATCTCTGCCGGATTCCATGCGCTCACGATTAGTCGCCGGCTCTGTGGGTTCGATTTGATCTGGATGATAACGTTTTCGATCTGATCCACGCGCAGGCCGTTCCCGCCGCGCCAATCGCGCCATTGGGCGCCATAAACTCGGCCGAGATCCCCATGTTCGTCAGCCCATTCGTCCCAGATGGTGATGCCGTGTTCGTTCAAATAGCGAATGTTCGTATCGCCACGCAAAAACCAAAGCAGCTCGTAAATGATCGATTTGAGATGCAGTTTTTTTGTGGTGAGTAGCGGGAAATTTCCCCGCAAATCAAAGCGCGCCTGCGCGCCGAAGATCGACAATGTGCCCGTGCCAGTGCGATCGCTTCGCGGCTGACCTTTCTCAAGCACAAGCCGGAGAAGATCGTGATATTGACGCACGTGAAATGGTTACCGCTTCCAGTGAGTTTTGCGAAAAGAAAAAATTTCTGTAGTGGCAACCGCACTGGTTACGTTGTTTTTGGTTCGGAGGCGACCGCCCGCCTCTACAGGAGGCACTTCCCAGGTCGGTTCGCGCCGCATTGGCGCAGGAGGGGTTGCCATCGGCGCTGAAATCGAGTCGACCTGTCTCACTCCAGGATGTGCACGATCGGCATTGCTTAGGCATTACATCCTCGCCAAGAGATATTTGCACCGGCTATCGCCATGCTGGCCCGGCACCTGCTTAGGATATCCTTGGCTGAACTTCGCAACGGCGAATCCGTCCGTTGGCGGATATGACCAGAAAGGATTTTCATTTTATGGCTAAAGTTTTAGGTATCGATTTGGGCACCACCAACTCCTGCATGGCCGTGATGGAGAGTGGCGACCCGGTAGTTTTGGAAAATAGTGAAGGCGCGCGCACGACGCCTTCAATCGTTGCGTTCACGAAAACCGGTGAGCGCCTGGTCGGCCAGGCCGCAAAGCGTCAGGCGGTGACCAATCCGCAAAACACGGTTTTTTCGATCAAGCGTTTCATGGGCCGTAAGTTCGACGAGGTGCACGAAGAAGAGCATCGCGTTCCGTACAAGATCGTGAAGGCTGCGAATGGCGATGCACACGTCCAAGTGGAAGTGAATGGGCAACGCAAAACTTTTTCGCCACCGGAAATTTCGGCAATGATTTTGTCGAAAATGAAAGCCGACGCGGAAGCGAAGCTCGGCGAAAAAATCACGCAGGCGGTGATCACGGTGCCGGCGTATTTCAACGATTCCCAGCGAAACGCCACGAAGGACGCAGGCAAGATCGCCGGCTTGGAAGTGCTGCGCATCATTAACGAGCCGACAGCCGCGTCGCTTGCTTACGGTTTGGACAAGAAAAAAGACGAGGAGATTGCAGTTTACGATTTAGGTGGTGGCACGTTCGACATTTCCGTTCTCGAAATTGGCGATGGCGTTTTCGAAGTGAAGGCGACCAACGGCGATACGCACCTGGGCGGAGACGATTGGGATGCGAAGATCATGGATTGGATCGTCGCCGAATTTAAGAAGGACACTGGCATCGATCTAACGAAGCAGCCCGACGCGATCCAGCGAATCAAAGAAGAAGCCGAGAAGGCGAAGATCGCGCTCTCAAGTTCGCAGGAATACGAAATCAATCTGCCGTTCATCACCGCGGATGCGAGCGGTCCGAAGCACATTCAGAAAAAGCTGACCCGCGCGAAACTCGAGCAACTTACCGATTCGCTCGTCGAGCGCACGGTGCAGCCCGTCAAGGATTGCTTGAAGGACGCGAAAATTTCCGAACGCGACGTGAAGGAGCTGGTGCTGGTTGGCGGTATGACGCGCATGCCGAAAGTGGTTGAAACCGCGCGCACTCTCATTGGCAAACAGCCTCACAAAGGCGTGAATCCGGACGAAGTCGTCGCGGTGGGCGCCGCGATTCAGGGCGGCGTGCTGAAGGGCGAAGTCAAAGACGTTCTCCTTCTCGACGTCACGCCGTTGACGCTCGCGATTGAAACCGCAGGCGGCGTGGCTACATCGATGATTCCGCGCAACACCACCATCCCGACCCGCAAGTCGCAAATCTTTTCGACTTACAGCGACAATCAGCCTGGGGTCGAAATCAAAGTGTTGCAAGGCGAACGCCCGCTTTCGCGCGATAACAAGAACCTTGGCACGTTCCACCTTGATGGAATTCCGCCAGCGCCGCGCGGCGTTCCGCAGATCGAAGTGACCTTCGACATCGACGCGAACGGCATCCTGCATGTCTCAGCGAAAGATCTCGGCACCGGCAAAGAACAAAAAATTTCCATCACCGGCAGCTCTGGACTTTCGAAAGAGGAAGTCGAGAAGATGCAGCGCGAAGCCGAAACACATGCCGACGAGGACAAGAAGGCGAAGGAAGCGATCGAGATCAAGAACAACGCCGACATGCTCGCGTATCAAT
>Ga0209376_1000277_pt1 | contig 57344 bp, 58 predicted proteins | sample GraSoiAngelo_134_FD_185891 | JGI IMG/M metagenome (GOLD analysis project Ga0209376, IMG submission 185891) | Grasslands soil microbial communities from the Angelo Coastal Reserve, California, USA - 14_0929_05_30cm (SPAdes) (version 2) | ecosystem: Environmental > Terrestrial > Soil > Grasslands ...
CTAGCGGCGGCGAAGCATGAGGTCAAATCACTTCGTCGCGGAATGTTCCTCGGCAGGGCTTTGACTCCGCCGAGGGCCGGCGTTACACCCGGGCCATGCCGCTCGACGAGCGCGCCGCCGCTCCCCCGAATGGTCGTTCGCGTGAGGACGAGATCGCGGCGCTGACGGCGCAGCTCCGCGGCATGCTCCTGCGGGGGTTCGGCACGCTCACGATGATCCTCGTCGCCGTTCTCGGTTTCTTCGGGACCCATCTCTGGACTACCGTCGACAGACACACCCAGGAGCTCGCAGCGCTGTCGGCAAGCGTCGCCGCCTTGAATGTAAGCGTCGGCGCACTCCGCGAGCGCCTGGACCTCAGCGTAGGCGAGCTCCGCGAGCGCCTGGACCTCAACGTCGCCGCGCTCCGGGAGCGCATGGACCTCCAGTTCGCGACGCTGACGAAGGACCTCGACCGGACGCGCTCGGAGCTTCTCCAGGCGCTCGCAGGATCCAAGCGCCCCGGAACGCGCTGACACGCACCATGCGACTCGAGGTCATCCCCTGGCCCGGCCCCGACGCTCCCACCGAACCCACCCTCCGCGAGCGCCTCGAGGGCGATGGCTTCTCCGTCTTCCAGTGGACCGACGACCCCGGCGCCCACTACTCCCCGCACTCGCACGACCACGACGAGAGCATCTGGGTCATCTCGGGCGAGATCGCGTTCGGCGCCGAGGGGCGCCAGCTCCGCCTCGGTCCCGGCGACCGCCTGATGCTCCCGCGCGACACCGTCCATACCGCCGACGCGGGGCCCGCGGGCGCCACCTACCTGATCGGCGAGCGCTGAGCCCCAGGGCGGCGCCGCGCCGCGCGGCGACGCCGACCCGCCCCGGCACGCCCGTTGCTCCCCCGGGGATGGGCAGGCGACGCGTGCCGCAACGGCCGGGGCCGGAGCGACGGGCGACTGACGCGGGGTCAGGCCGTTGACCCGCCTCCTCGTCCTCATGCTCCTGGCGAGCACCGCTCGGGCGGCCACACTCCTCGACCCCACGCCCGCCGAGAACGACTTCTTCGGCTCCGCCGTGACGCTCGCCGGCGGCAACCTGCTCGTCGGCGCGCGCTTCGACGACACCGCCGCCAGCGACGCCGGCGCCGCCTACCTCCTCGACGCGGCGACGGGCGCGCTCCTGACCACGCTCCTCGAGCCGGCGCCCGCCGCGAGCGACCAGTTCGGCGCCGCGGTCGCCGCCGTCGGCTCCGACCTCCTGGTCGGCGCGCCGCACTTCAACAGCGGCGCCGCCCACGCGGGTGCGGTCTTCCTCTTCCAGGGCAGCGCTGTCCGCACGCTCACCAAGCCCACCCCCGCCTTCGACGACCTCTTCGGCTTCGCGCTCGCCGCGGCGGGCGACACGGTCGTCGTCGGCGCGCCGTTCGACGCAAGCGGCGCCCCCGGTGCCGGCGCGGCGTACCTCTTCGACGCGCGTACCGGCGCCCTCGTCCAGACGCTCGCGAATCCCACGCCCGCCGACTACGACCTCTTCGGCGACGCCGTCGCCGCGGCCGGCGCAATCGCCGTCGTCGGCGCCCCCTTCGACGACACGACGAAGCCCAACGCCGGCTCGGCCTACGTCTTCGACACCGCGACGGGGGCGCTGCTCCACACGCTCCAGGCGCCGCACCCGCGCGAGGGCGATCTCTTCGGCTCGGCCGTGGCCGCCAGCGACACGATGATCCTCGTCGGCGCGCCCTTCGACGACACCGTCGCCGCCAACGCCGGCGCGGCGCACCTGTTCGACGCGTCGACGGGTGCGCTCCTCCACACCTTCCTGAACCCCCGTGCGAACCCCGACGGTCGCTTCGGCTCGGCGGTGGCGATCGCGGGAAGCGCGGTCCTGATCGGCGCACCCTTCGACGACACGGGCGCCGCCGACGCCGGCATCGCCTACCTCTTCGACGCCGCGTCGGGCGTGGTCCTCGCAACCTTCGAGAACCCCACGCCCGCCCCGGGCGACCAGTTCGGCGCCTCGCTCGCCGCGGACGGCAACCTCGTGGTCGTCGGCTCGTGGCTCGACGACACCGCCGCCCCGAACGCCGGTGCCGTCTACGTGTTCACCGACCAGGTCTTCCCCCCCTCGTCGACCTCGACCACCACGACGGTCACGACCACGTCATCCACCGCGAGTACGCCGAGCACGTCCACGACATCGAGCTCCACGACGACCGTCGTGGGCGGCGCCACCACCACGACGACGACAACGACCACGACGATAACGACGACGCTTCCACCCGTCCTCGCCTGCGCGACGGCGTGCGACGACCACGATCCCTGCACCATCGATACCTGCGCCGAGGAGGGCTGCGACCACACGCCCGAAACCGGCTTCAACGCCGTCATGTGCCGCCTCGACGCACTCGACACCGTGCTGCACGGCCTTCCCCGCCTGGCGCTCGGCGGCCGGCGCCTCGCCAGCTCGCTCCAGCTCCGGGTGGCGTTCGCGCGGCGCCTCGTCGATTCGGCCAGCACGGCCGCCGGCCGGCGCGCCGTACGGAACCTCGTGCGCGCGGAGCGCGTCCTTGCGCGCTTCGCCGCGGCCGTCCGCCGGGGAACGATCCGCGGCAAGATCGCCCGCGTCGCTGCGGGCAACGTGCTGGCACTCTCGACCGACGCGGTGCAGCAGCTGCCGGCTCTCCGCGCCGCCGTGCGGTAGACAGGTACGAACAAACGGTCGCGGCACCCCCGTCGTCGCGGTCCCTCCGTTCGGGTTCCGGCGCCGCCGGCTCGTCGATTACCGCGGGCACGGCGCATGCAGTGACCTATTCCACGCATGCACGCGCAGGTATCAGGATCCAGCCGCCAGGCCGCTCCCGAGACCGAGGAGCCCTGGGCATCGGTTCTCAGGGACCGCGGGAGCGGCGAGCGGGCGCTCCTCTGCGCCGTCCTCGCCGACGCCGTCCGCTGTCTAACCCACACGATCGGCGGCGGGCCGAAGGACCAGGCGCGGCTGGCGGTCCAGGCCCGTCGCTGGGTGCTGAAGCGCGGCGAGGACTGGCCCTACTCGTTCGAGAACGTGTGCGCCGCGCTGGGACTCCACCCGAGGCTCGTCCGCCGCCGACTGCTGGGCCTGGCGCGAGAGTTCGAGCGCGGCCGCTGAGCGGCGGACCGTCGCTCGCTCGGCTTGCACGCACCGCGTCGCGACCGCTACGCTGACGCATGGTCATCCGGCCCGGCGTCTCGGCGGTCATCCTCCGGCCGGAGGGCGTCCTCCTCCAGAAGCGCGACGACAACGGGCTGTGGGGGCTCCCGGGCGGCAGCGTCGAGCCGGGCGAGTCGGTGACCGAGGCCGTCGTCCGCGAGGTCCGCGAGGAGACCGGCCTCGAAGTCGAGCCCGTCCGCCTGATCGGCGTCTACTCGGCGCCCGAGCACCATCAGATCTTCACCTACCCCGACGGCAACGTCATCCACTACGTGAGCTCGTCGTTCGAGTGCCGGATCACCGGCGGCGCGCTCGCCTGCGGGCCAGAGTCACTCGCCTGCGAGTGGTTCCCGCCCGACCGGCTCCCGCCCGGGCTCATGCCGATCGCCCGCATCCGCATCACCGACGCCCTCGCGTGCGAGGTGCGCGCCTTCATCCGGTAGTGCTGGCCGCGCTCCTCCTCGCGTCCCGCTTCTTCGTCACCGGCGACGGGACCCTGTCGCTCGTCAATGCCCACACCGACGAGCGGGCGACGGTCCGCTATCGTCGCGGCGACGCCACCTACGACACTCAGGCGATCGGCCGCATCCGCCATCTCTTCCGCTCGCAGGGCGACGCGCGCGAGACCGACGTCCCGCTCCGGCTGGTCGAGGTCCTCGCCTGGCTCCAGCACACCGCGGGCGGCAAGCCGCTCGTCGTCCTCTCCGGCTACCGGAGCCCCGACTACAACCAGGACCTGAAGGCGCAGGGCAGGGCGGTGGCCGGCGGCTCCCTCCACACCGAGGGCCTTGCCGCCGACCTCGCCTTCCCCCGCACCGACCTCCCGCGCCTCTGGCATCGCGTCCGCGACCTCGACTGCTGCGGCGCCGGCTACTACGCCAAGGAGGGCTTCCTCCACGTCGACGTCGGCCGCCCCCGCTTCTGGGAAGCCACGACGTCGCGCGTCGACGAGAACCTCTCGGCGGGGAACGCGCGCATGTTCGCGCGGACGGAGTTCGACCGGTATGCGACGGGGGAGGGCGTTGTGGTCACGCTCCATGCCGCGACGGTGCCGCCGGTGCTGGTGCGCCGGGAGGCGCGCCTCGGCGGGGAGTCGGTGCGCGTCGAATCGGAGCTGCCGGAGCGGGAAGGCTGCTACGAGGTGCGCGGGCCGGGCGCGCGGCTGAAGGTCGTGGGGGTGCCTGCGGTGCGGCGAGCGCCGGTCGTCCTGTCGACATGCGAGCCGCGGGTCGAGCGGACGCCGGAGACGGTGGAGACGAACCCGATCGAGGTGAGGTAGCTCATACTCGGTAGTCGGTAAACAGTCTTCCACGCTATTTACGCAGCGCCACCGTCGTTTCTTCGTCCCGCTGTCCGCAGCGCGCGACGTCCGCGCGTGTTCCGGCCTCTCGAGCCGCGGGCCGTGATTGCGCTCGAGCGAAAGACGTGGCACGCACAGAGTTCTGGCGGACGCGTACCGGGATGGATCGGAGCGCTAACGCTCCTCCCGGTGATGAGCGAGGCACACGGCACGGCGAGGCCTGGGTCGCGCGAGCGGGGGAGGTGACCCTGCGGCGGCTGGTGGCGGACGTCGCAGTGGGCGTCGAAAGTCGCCCGGGGTCGCCTCCCCCGCTCGGCACGACTCTCGCCATGGCCGCGTGCGCCGAGGAGCGTGAGCTCGCGCACGTCGAGCTCCGCTTCTAGGGTCCCGCATCGATCGTGCGCTCTTTCGCGCGCGGTCAGTTTCAGCTCATTCGTTCCGGAGGGCTTCCGAGACGGAGAGGCGCGCGGCGCGGAGCGACGGCAGGACTGCTCCGACGAGGCACAGTGTTAGCGTCAGCACTACCGCACCGATCGCGAACCGAGATGGGAAGTGCAGATCCAGCCGCCAGCCGAGGATCGCCGGGAACTGAACTCGCACCCAGAATAGACCGAGCAGCAACCCTGTGGCTGCCGCCAGCAACAGGCCGAGCAGACCGATCCCCAGGCCCTCCAATACCACCATCCCGACGAGACGCGAGCGATACAGGCCGATGGCACGCATCATTCCGAACTCGTGCGTGCGTTCGATGACGCTCGTCGCGAGAGTGTCGCCGATGCCGATTAGGACGAGGAGGAAGATTATTCCCTCCATGAGATAGAGGACGCTGAAGGCCTTTCGCGTCTGGCTCCCGAAGTAGTCCAGAAGCTCACGCACCGAGCGGACTTGCAGGCGATGCTCCTCCCCGAAGCGTCGGGCAAGTGCGGCTCGAACGAGCGCGCTGTCGGCGCGATCGTCGAGTACGACGTGGATCCACCTCACTTGCGCGTCGTTCCAGAGCTCACGATATCGGGCCCGGCTCATGATTATGGCGTTCGCTGGCTCCTCCGCAACGACGGCCGCGACAAGGAAGGACTGTGAGCCATGCGGTGACTCCAGCTCGATGCGATCTCCGGGCGCTACCCCATTCTGAAAAGCGAAAGACGCCGCCACAAGGACCGCGTCGCCGCGCGCGACAGACTCGAGCGCGTTGGGAACGGAACCCGGCGCCAACGGCCATCCGCACACGCGTCGGTCTCGAAAGCAGATCGGATCGTACGAGAAAAGAGCAATAGCCTTCTTTCGATACTCGGCGTCCGTCAACTGCTGTCCCGCTGCCAAGCGCACCCCGGTCGTGGTCGCGATTTCGTCGACCAGACGGTCGCTCAGCGGCGCATTCATCCAGCCGCCACTCAGAAACGCCGACGTGACGACGATATCGGCCTGGAAACGTGCACTCAGCTGGGACACGACAGTCCGTTCGAAGCTCCACCCGAGCATCCCGAACATCAGGGTCACGCCCAGACCGAGACCCAGGGTCGCGACCGTGAGCCCCGCCCGCCGCGCGTGCTGTCCCAGGTGGCGTGCGGCGAAGCGTCCGGGTTGGCCGAAAAGTCGCTGCCAGGGCGGGGTGAGTAGCCGTCCCCCATGCACTACGAGCGGTCGTGCGAGGGCGCACGCTGCGAGCGCAACGAGCCCGGTCGTAACGTTCCCGAGGGCAGTGAGATGCGAGACCTGCTGCCAGGCGACGAGCACGGCGATGATGATCAGCAGGCAGGGCGCGACGGCAGCCGCCAGTTTCGAGCTCGAGGCGGGCGCCTCGCGGCCCCGCATCGTGAGCGCTGCCACGGGTTGCTTCCGTGCGAGGCGAAGTGCCGGAATCCCGGCCGCGAGTGTCGCGGCCATCAGACCCACGACAATGCCAAAGGCGATCCCACCGGACGCCGCAGCGGGCTGCGTTTCCGGCACGGGGAGATGGAAGTTGATTGCCGTCGCCGTTGCCATGAATGGCAGCGCGTGCCACCCGATCACGACGCCCAGCGGCAGGCCGAGGACAGTGCCGGCCGCCCCCAGCAGCAGGCTCTCCTTGAGTAGCTCGAAGAACACCACGCTCCGCCTGAGCCCCACGGCGCGCAGCAGCCCCACCTCCCACGTCCGCGCCTCGAAGATCGCGCCGAGCCGGCTGTAGCAGATGACGAACCCTGCCAGCACCGCGAGCAGTCCGAAGGCGGTCAGCATCGCCTGGAAGCCGCCGATCGTCTTGCGGATCACGTCCTTCCGGAGCGCGGGCTCCGCCACCGTGAGCCCCTCGGGCAACATGGCGGCCACCGCGGCCTTCACCGCCTCGAGGCCCGCATCCGCCGCGGGCACCACATCCACCTGGGTGATCTGCCCATCGGCCGTGAATGCCCGCTCCGCCGCGTAGAGGTCCATCACCACGAGCCGCCCACCAAGCGTCTGCGCGAGCCCCTGAGGGTCGAGGAGCCCGCGGACCGTGAAGCGCTTGAGTCCCCGCGGCGCGGCGAGGACGAGCGGTTGGCCCGGCTGGAGGCCCCGCGAGGCCGCGAAGGCACGCCCGAGGAGAATCGAGTCCGGCTGGCTCAAGAAGACGATGGGATCATCGAGCACCGGGCCGTTCTCGGCCGTGCCGCGGTAGAGCCGGACATCGGCCTCGTGGGTGAGGTCCACCCCGTAGACCGTTAGGAGGTCGCCGCTGCCGTCGTCGGGGAAGGCGACCCCTGTAACGAGCGGAACCGCAAGCGCCACGCCCGGCACCGCGGCCACCTGGTCCGCGACGCTCTCGGGGAACGTGAGACCTTCGCCCGCCGTGACAGTGAGCGCCGCGCGGCCGGCGGCCGCATCGACCGTGTCGAGGAACGACGCGAGCACCGCCCCGTTCATCAGCCGGATCGCCACCACCAGCGCCACGCCGAGCGCCACTGCCGCGACGCTCAGCACCATGCGCCCCAGCCCCGCCCGCACGTGGCGGTACGCGAGAGCCAGGGACAGCCCCGACCTCATCAATCCCGGACCGCCCGTATCGCCACCGGCCGCGTGGCCCCCGGCGTGCGCACATCGCGCGTGATCCGCCCGTCCTGCAGCTCGAGCGTCCGGTCCCCATACGTCGCGGCGAAGACGTTGTGCGTGACCATCACGACCGTCACCGCCTCGGACTCGTTGAGCGCGCGCAGCAGGTCGAGGATCGTCTGCCCCGTGTGCGAGTCGAGGTTGCCCGTCGGCTCGTCGGCGAGGAGGATCGCCGGGCGCGTCGCGAGCGCGCGTGCGATCGCGACCCGCTGCTGCTCGCCGCCGGAGAGCTCCGCGGGATACCGCCGGTCACGGCCTGTCACGCCCACCCGTTCCAGCGCGGCGGCGGTCCGCCGGCGTACCTCCGCTCGCGAGTAGCCCGAGAACTCGAGCGGCCAGGCGACGTTCTCGGCGACGGTGAGCGCCGGCAGCAGGTTGAACGCCTGGAACACGAAGCCGATCGTCTTGAGCCGCAGGTCTGCGAGCTCGTGATCGGCCAGGGTGCCGAGGTCGTGACCGTCGAGCACGACGCGGCCGCTGTCCGGCACGTCGAGCCCGGCGATGAGGTTGAGGAGCGTCGTCTTGCCGGACCCGCTCGGTCCCATGAGCGAGACGAACTCGCCGCGGACGATGTCGAGACTCAGCTCGCGGAGCGCCGGCGTCGCGCGCGCGCCCGTCCCATACGTCTTGGTGACCGCGGACACCTCTACGATGCGGTCACTCATTTCCGGGGCGGTCCTTTTTCGCGTCTGGGAGCTGGGCGTCGCGACTCGGCGACGCTCGGCTGCTCGACGGGCCGCTGCTGCGCACTCAGCCAACTCTCGAACTCGAGGCGGAACTCCTTCAGGAACTCGAGCTCGGCGGCCACCTGCTTCATGCGGCGCGAGAGCAGCGCGGCGAGCGGATTGTAGTGCTCCGGGGGTTGGCGCCCGCGCTTCGCGAGCGCGTCCTCGCGGGCGCGGGCGAGCTCCTTGCCGCGCATCCAGAGCTCCTCCTGCCAGCGGTCGAGCAGCCGGACCCGGACCTCCGCCGGGACGCGGTCGACGAAGAGGAGCCAGTGCGCGACGTCGTCCTGAGACGACGGGGCCTGGAGCCACTGATCGAAGGCGAGCCGGCCCTTCTCCGTGATGTGATACGGGATGCGCCGGGCGTCGGCGTCGGGGGGATTGATGGCGGTCTGCACGAGCCCCTGGCCGGCCAGGCGCGCGAGCTCCCGGTAGATGTTGCCGATGCTCACCGGGCTGCCCGACCGCGCCCGACACTCGGTCATGATCTCGTAGCCATGACGGAGCCGGCAGTCGCGCAGGAGCCCGAGAATGACATGTCCGAACATGTTTGCCTCGTGGTGGGTGGACCGCAGCGACGGCTGATCCGCGGTGCGGTGGACCATAGGGCCCCGCGTGCGGCGATGTCAAGGAAAAGTTGCGATTGCCAGCATGGATGCATGGAACATAGTCGCCGAGGGTCAGGGCACCCTCACAGCCCCGCCCCCGCCCTGAACTCCCGCACCACGCTCGCCGGATCCCGGTGCTCCCCGTCCACCGCGTAGTTGAGCCGCCGCATCGTCTCGGCCGGTAGCCGCCCGCCCAGCCGGTCGACCGCCGCGGCGAGCGCGGGGTAGCGCTCCAGCGTCGCACGCCGCACGACGGGCGCGGCCTGGTAGGGCGGGAAGTAGTGCTTGTCGTCGGCCAGCACGGCGAGGTGGAGGTGCTCGATCTGCGCATCGGTCGCGTTGCCCGCCACCAGGTCCGCTTGATGATCGATGAGCGCGCGGTAGAGGAGGCCGAGGTCCATGATGCGGATCTCCTTGAAGCGCAGCCCGTAGAGACGCTCGAGGCCCGGGTAGCCGTCGGCGCGCTCCTTGAACTCGTAGCCGAAGGCGGCGCGCCACTCGCGCGCAACGGGGACGGCGTCCGAGATCGTGCGGATACGCGTCCCATCCTCGCCGCGGATCACGAGCACGAAGGTGTTGTCGAAACCGAGTGGCGCGGTCCAGACGAGCCCTGCCGTGGCGTATGCCTCGAGCACGCGCGCCAGCACCCGCTCCGGATCGCTCTCCGGCCGTTCCTTCAGCACCGCGGTCAGCGCCGTCCCCGTGTACTCGACGTACATGTCGATCTGCCCCGCACGGATCGCCGCGTCGCAGACGAACGTGCCCCCGAGGTCGAGCCGACGCTCCGCCCGGAGCCCCACGCTCTCGACCGTCTGCGCGAGCAGCTCGCCGAGGATGCGCTGCTCGGTGAAGTTCTTCGAGCCGACGATGACGCGCTCGCCGCCGCCCCCGCAGCCGGCGAGCACGGCGAGCAGCACCGCCGCCCGTCTCATCGCGGCGGCCGGAGCGCACGCTCGATCACACCGAGCGCCACGTCCGCGCCGATCGCCAGCAGCGCCGCGGGGAGCGCGCCGGCCAGGATCATCCGGTCGTCCACCATCGCGACGCCGCGGAAGATGAAGACGCCGAGCCCGCCCGCGCCGATCGCCGCGGCGATCGTCGTGACGCCGATGCCCACCACCGTCGCGACGCGTACTCCGGCCAGAATGACGCTCGCCGCCAGCGGCAGCTCGACGCGCACGAGGAGCTGGCGGTCCGTCATCCCCATCCCGCGCCCCGCCTCGCGGATCGCCGGGTCGACGCCCTCGATGCCGGTGACGGTGTTGCGCAGCACGGGGAGGAGCCCGTACAGGGTGAGGGCGACGAGGGCGGTCCGCGTGCCGATGCCGCCGATCGCCGGCACGGGGATCAGGAACCCGAAGAGCGCGAGGCTCGGGATCGTCTGGATGACGCCGACGAGCCCGAGCACGGGCCGGCTCCAGGCCGGCCGCCGCGTGAGGAAGACGCCGAGGGGCACGCCGATCGCGGTCGCGATCCCGATCGACACGGCGACCAGGACGACGTGCCAGCCGGTCTCGGCAGCGACCTCGCGCAGGAGGTCCGGGCTCACGTCGCCCCCGCCTCGAGGAACGCCTGCACCTCGCGGTCCTGGCTCGAGCCCAGCTCCGCCGGCGTGCCGACCGCCAGCAGCCGCCCGCCGCCCAACAGCGCGATCCGGTCCGCCACGCGCGCCGCCTCGCGCATGTCGTGCGTCACGAAGATCGCGGTCTTCCGGAGCCGCGCCTGGAGTGCGCGGAACTCGCGCTGCAGCTCGGTCCGCGTGATCGGGTCGAGCGCCCCGAAGGGCTCGTCGAGGAGGAGGAGCGGCGGGTCGGCCGCGAGCGCGCGCGCGACGCCCACGCGCTGCCGCTGGCCGCCCGAGAGCTGATTCGGGTAGCGCCCACCGAACTCCGCGGCGGGCAGCCCGACCAGCTCGAGGAGCTCCCGGACGCGGGCGCCGATGCGCGCGGCGGGCCAGCCCTCCAGCTCCGGCACGAGGCCGACGTTCCGGCCGATCGTCAGGTGCGGGAAGAGCCCCACCTCCTGGATGACGTATCCCGTCCGGCGCCGGAGCCGGATCGGATCCCACTCGGCGGTCGCGCGCCCCGCGACGCGCACCGCACCCTCCGTCGGCATGAGGAGCGCGTTCACGAGCTTCAGCGCCGTCGTCTTCCCCGAGCCGCTCCGCCCGATCAGCGCCACGGTCTCGCCCTCGGCCACCGCCAGCGAGAAGCCACGGAGGATCGCGCGGCCGTCCACCCGGAAGCCCGCGTCCTCGAACTCGACGAACGGCCTCACGCCGGCCCGGTTAGCACGCCGCTGCGGCGCGGCTCCAGCGTCAGGCCGGCGGCCGCATGGCGTAGATGCGCGTCACCGCCACCTCCACCTCGACCACGCGCCGCGGCCGCCCGCTCCGTCCCGGCCGCGCCTCGCGCTCGCTCCCCGGCACCTCGCGCGCCCGCCCGTAGACGATCGCCGCGGCGCCGTCGGGCCGCCACGTCGTGAAGGCGACGCGCGGGTTCTTCGCGATGTCGAGCCGGCGCACCGTGTTCTCGTAGATGACGAGCCGGAGCCTCGCCCCGGCGATCTCGGCGTGCACCGGGGCGACGTGCGGGCGGCCCCCGGCGCCGACCGTCGCCATCGCGACCAGGCGGACGCTCTTCCAGAACTCGACGAATTCGGCCGCCGACATCTGCCGCTCCGGGTAGGCGACCGAGTCCGCCACCGCCGGCGACGCGGTCCGCGTGCTCCGGTCGATGATCGCCTGGAGCGCGGGCAGGTCGGGCTCGGTCACGCCTCGCCCCCGAAGCCGGGCTCGCCGGCGTCGACCGGGAGCCGCGGCGGCCGCATGCCGTCCACCAGGAGCGGCGCGATGTCGTTCGTCGCGTCGGGGCAGAGGAGCGCGGCGAGCGTCCGGAGCTGCGCGCGCCCGATCCCGACCTCGAACATCCCGCCGACGTATACCCCGATCCCTGCGTCCGCGCAGACCGCTGCACACCGCAGCACCTCGAATACGCCGCCCATACGCGCGGGCTTCAGGTTCACCGCCGCGGGGCGGACGGGCAGGGCGGCCACGTCCTCCGCGTGCCCGATGGCGGCGTCGAAGCTCACCCGGCCGGCGGCCACGCCGGGTGGCGGGTCCTCGATCAGCACCTCGGGCAGCGCGCGCCACGCGCGCGCGACGGCGCGCGCGTCGCCGTGGCCCTTGAAGTCCAGCACGGCGACCCGCCCGAGCTTCGCGAGCGCGCGGTACACGGCGTCGTCCCACGCCGGGTCCGCGTCGATCTTGAGCTCGACGCCGGGATGGCGTCGCGCCTCGGCCGCGGGATCCGCGACGCGCCCGAAGGACACGACGTAGCGCACCGGCCGCGGTGTCACGTCGAGGAGCGAGAAGAGGTTCGTCCCCGCCTGCTCGAGCGCGAGGTCGATCGCCGCCGCCTCGAGCGCGGCTCGGTCGTACGGATGCCGGAACCGGCGCGCCACCTCCGCCGCCCAATCGCCGAGCTGCCAGCGGCCCCGCGGGACCGAGGCCATCGCGTCGCGGAAGGCTGCATGCGCCGCGGACGTCCACCCGACGTGCTCCCCGCCCCCCGCGGTCTCGTCGCCGCGGAGCCATACGACGGACGTCGGCCGCTCGCCGCCGTACGACGGCACGCGCATGGAGCCGACACGGCACTCGACCGCCTCGATCGTGACGGCGAGCGCCGCGAGCTCAGGCGTCGGCAGCACAGCGGAAGCCGGCGAAGATCTGTCGCCGCTCGGGGAGGTCCCAGTTGCGGAAGGTGTTGCGGATGGCGATCGGCCGCGTCGCCCACGAGCCGCCGCGCAGCACCTTGTAGCCGCGGCCGAAGTGCACCTCGGAGTACTCGCGGTACGGGAAGGCCTCGAAGCCGGGGTAGGGCGCGAAGTCGCTGGCCGTCCACTCCCACACGTCGCCGATCATCTGATGGCAGCCGAAGAAGCTCCGCCCGCGCGGGTAGGCGCCGACCGCCGCCGGTGCGAACGTCTGCTGTTCGAGGTTCGCGTGGTCGTCGGTCGGCGACAGGTCGCCCCAGGGGTAGCGGCGTGCCACGCGCTTCTCCAGATCCCACGCCGCAGCCTTCTCCCACTCGGCCTCGGTCGGCAGTCGCTTCCCCGCCCAGCGCGCGTACGCCGCCGCCTCGTGCCAGGACACGTGGACGACGGGCCGGTCGGGCACGAGCGGCGCGGTGCGGCCGAAGGCGCGCTCGCTCCAGGTGCCGTCGGCGTTCCGGACCCACTGCGCCGGGTGAGCGGCGCGCGCCCCCTGGAGCCAGAGCCAGGCGTCATCGGTCCACAGCTCGCGCCGCCGGTAGCCGCCGTCGAGCATGAACGCCAGGTACTGGCCGTTGGTCACGGGTGCCAGGTCCAGCCGGAAGCGTGGCACGTCGACGGCATGCGCCGGCCGCTCGTTGTCGTAGGCGAAGCCGCGGTCGTCGGTTCCCATCACGAACGGGCCGGCGGGGATGACGGCCGACTCGGGGTCGACCGGCACGACCGCGGCGGGCGGCTCGCGCCGCCGCGCGGGCTCGTAGACGAGGCCCTCCATCAGCTGGACGGCCTGCAGGATCGTCTCGCTGTGCTGCGCCTCGTGCTGCGCGATCAGCTTGTAGATGTAGCCGTCGGCCAGCAGCGGGTCGCTGGCGTCGAGGTCGAGCTGTGCGAGCCGCTGGCGGGCGCGCTGGCGGACCTCGTGCAGGTAGGCCAGGCATGCCGCGCGGTTGCCGAGGGGCAGGTGCTTCCGGGTCGGCCGCGGGTTGGCGATGGGGTCGTAGATGCGGTCGCGCACGAAGTCGGCGGGCACGGCCGGGTCGAGCGCCCGGATCGACCACTGCTCCTCGAAGTTGGCGACGTGCCCGAGGTCCCAGACGACGGGGCTGAGCAGCGGGCTCACCTGGCGCACGAGGTCGGCGTCGTCGAGCGGATCAATCAGCTCGAGCGTCCGCGCCCGCGCCGTCGCGAGATGCGTCCAGGCCGAGCGTTGGCGGCCCTCGGCGAGCGCGCTCCGGCCGCGTTTGCGCAGGAGCAGGAGCGCGAAGGCCTTGGTCGGATCCGTGAAGGTGCGCACGGTCTCGAGGCCGTAGCGCGCGACGGTGGCCGCCATCTCGTCGGCGCGGAACTTCCGGCTGATCTCGGTCATGATCATCTCGCCGGGCGCGATGCGGAAGCGCCGGCCGAGGTCGCGGAGCTCGATCACCGCCTCGCGCATGAAGCGCGCGAAGATCTCGATCCGGTCGAGCCGGTCGTTGTAGTGCGCGACGTGCTCGATGGCGTCGAGGTCGAGGCGCGTGCCGAGCTCGCGGTTCATGCGCGCGAAGAGGTTCCGCGTGAACTCGGCGGTCACGCCGGCACGGTCGTTGTACGCGGCCTCGAGCGTGCGCACGTCCTTCACGAGGTCCATGCCGAGCAGGAAGTGGTCGCCGACGGCGAGCGCCGCCGACACCCGCTCGAGGAAGTCGCCGAGCTCCTCCGGGTTGAAGTTGCCGATCGTGCTGCCGAGGAAGGCGAGCACCAGCGGCGAGAGCTCGCGGAGCAGCGGCAGGGCGCGCTCGTAGGACGCGGCGAGGCCGCGGATCGAGAGTCCCGGATACTCGCGCGCGAGCGCCGCGCACGAGGCCGCGAGCGCTTCGAGGCTCACGTCGACCGGGACGTAGCGTGCGGGCTCGTCGGCCCAGGCATCGAGCAGGTGGCGCGTCTTGACGGAGCTCAGGCCCGAGCCCAGCTCGACGAGCGTCGGCGCGCCCACCCCCGCGCGGATCGCGCGGGCGTGCTGGGCGAGCAGCGCCGTCTCCGTCCGCGTCAGGTAGTACTCGGGCTGCTCGGTGATGCGCTCGAAGAGCTCGCTGCCGCGCGCGTCGTAGAGGTAGCGGCAGTGGAGCCACCGCGGGTGGTCGCCGAGGCCGCGCACCACCGACTGGGCAAAGGCGGCCGTCGACTCCTCCGGCGAGTCGACCCACAGCTCGAAGCCCGGGTGGCGCTGGCGGCGGAAGCCGGCGTGGGGGTCCGGCCGCGTCACTCGCGGGTGAGTAGAGCGACGGGCGAGCTAGGTCAATACCCCGCACGCACGGCGGATCGCGGCCCCGACCTCGGGAAGCGAGCGGCGTGTCCGGCGGCGGAAGATAGTGTGGATGCTCCCGGCCCCGTCGCCCGGCCAGCGCGGCACGATGTGGAAATGCACGTGGGGGATCGTCTGCCCGGTCGCCTCGCCGTTGTTGACGCCGATCGTCGTGCCGGCGGCGCCGAGCGCCTCGCGGACCGGCCGCGCGAGCCGCACGACGGCGCGCAGGAGCGCATCGGCCGCCGCCGGCTCCAGGTCCTCGAGGAGCGCCACGTGCGCCCGCGGCACGACGAGCACGTGGCCGTCGGCGAGCGGGTGTGTGTCGAGGAAGGCCACCACCTCGGGCTCGCGCGCGACCACCTCGGCCGGGATCTCCCCGGCGACGATCCGGCAGAAGACACATGCCATGAGCACTTCCGTAGATCGCGTCCGCGGCGACCGTCAACCCAGCGCCCCCAGGAGCGCGCGCGTCGCCGCCCCCGGGTCCGGCGCGGCGAGGATGGCGCGGATGACGGCGGAGCCTGCCGCGCCTGCTGCCCGTACCGCCGGCACGCGCTCGGCCGTGACCCCGCCGATCGCGAGCACGGGGATCGCCGCCGCGCGCACCGCCTCTTGGAGCCGCGCCTCGCCCTGGGCGCCCGCCTTCGAGGGCGTCTCCCACACGGGGCCGAAGAGCGCGAAGTCGGCGCCGGCCGCGGCCTCCCCCGGCGCGTGCGTCGAGACGCCGACGAGCGCGCCCGCGGGAAGCAGCCGTCGCGCCACCTCCACCGGCACCGATCCCGTGCCGAGCTGCACGCCGTCCGCGACCGCGGCGAGCGCGACGTCGATCCGGTCGTTCACGAAGAGCAGGGCGCCGGTGCGCGCCGTCGCGGCACGCAGCCGTTCGGCGAGCGCGAGGAGCGGTCGCCCGGGCAGATCCTTCTCGCGCAGCTGGACGGCGGGAAGCCCCGCGCCGAGCGCCTCCTCGACCACCTCCAGCAGGTCGCGGTCCGTCGCCCGGCGGTCGGTGACGAGGATGAGCCTAGGGAGCGAAGAAGGCATTGCTCACCCACACGAGCAGCCCGAGCAGTACCACGCCGAGCACCAGGCTCCACGCGATGAGCTTCACCTCGGCCGGCAGCAGGGGCTCTTCCATCACGAGGTCACGCGCGGCGGTACGATGCCGTGGAAGAAGATCCACGACACCGCGAGCCCCACCCAGACGATGAAGCCGAAGAGGCAGACGACGTACACCAGCGCCAGGCGTCCGATGCCCTCCTGCCCGAGCTTCCGGAAGTCCGAGGCGACGCCGATCGTGAAGAACGTCATCGCGAAGAAGAGCACGCGGAAGACGTTGGTCTCGGCGGTCGCGAGCTTGGCGGCGTCGAGGAGCCCCGGCCGGGCGATCACGAGGAGGAGCATGGCGAGGAAGCTCGCGAAGTAGCCGAGGACGAATTTCGGAAAGCGCGTCCAGACGTCGGCGGCGGACAGGCGGGCTCCGGAGCCGCGCTCGATCGCGGAGGTCCAGACGACGGCCAGGACGAAGGCCCACACGCCGATGAACATGTCGATGAAGACCTTGACGGTCGTCGTGGTGAGCAGGATCCAGCCCTCCTGATAGGCGACGCCGGCCCCGGCCGCCTTCGCCCGGATGAGGGCGTCGGTGATCGCGCCGCTCGCCACGGCCGCGCCGTCGGTCTTGACCGCGAGCCCCATCCACGCGCCCGCCACCAGCGGCTGGTGGGCGAGGAAGGTCTGCGCGGCGAAGGGCAGGATCAGCAGCTCGACCACGGCGAACACCACCACCAGCGACGAGATCATGATCGGCACGATGGGCCGGGCACGGATCGCCGCGGCCGTCGCCATGGCGGCCGAGACGCCGCAGATGCTGACGCCCGAGGCGAGCGGCGCCGCCCACTCGCGCGTGAGGCCGAAGAAGCGCCGGGCCACCAGATACACGACCGCCCAGTAGATGAGGTACGCCTCGACGATCGCCGCGAGGCCGCGGAAGAGGACGGCGGTCGCGAGCCCGCGGGCGCCCGCGGCCTGCACGCCGAGCGAGCCGCCGAGGATCACGATCGCCGTCTTCACGTACCATTCGGGCCGCGTCGCCTCGCCGAGCGCCGCGCTCGCACGCGGGAAGAAGTTGCCGACGACGAGGCCGGCGAGCAGCGCGACGATGAAGCCGGCCTCGCCGGTCAGCGACAGCGACCACGCGATGCCGAAGCCGGCGCGCTTGTCGGGCGTGGCGGCGATGTAGGCGTGGTTGCCGGCGAGCCAGCAGAGGTAGCTCGCCCAGAAGATGACGCTGAAGCCGGCGACGAACCGGCGCAGGTCGAAACCGAGCGCGGCGGCGCCGAGGCTCATGGCGGCGAGCAGGAACAGGTAGGTGAGGACCAGGCTCTCGATCCCCGGGAGCGCGGCATACGCCTTCGAGACCGCTGCCACCGCCTTCGCGGGGACGGTCCACACCTGCGTCGCCGCCGCCCACCCGAGCGTGTCGATTCCGGCGAGCACCGGCAGCGAGAGCGTGAAGAGGCCAAGGCCGATCCAGACGGCCCACCAGTCCTCGGTCCCGCGCGCCGGCCTGCGCACGGGCACCCGTATAGCAGATCAGCGGATCAGGCCGTCCAGAGGGCTCGACGCCGAGGCGTGCAGCTTGGCGGGGATGCGTCCGGCGAGAAATGCCTTCCGCCCCGCCTCGACCGCCTGCCGCATCGCCTCGGCCATGAGGATCGGATCCTTCGCGCCCGCGATCGCGGTGTTCATGAGGACGCCGTCGCAGCCGAGCTCCATCGCTTCCGAGGCGTGGGAAGCCGTCCCCACCCCGGCGTCGACGATCACCGGCACGCGGCTCTGCTCGACGATGATGCGGAGGTTGAACGGGTTCCGGATGCCGAGCCCCGAGCCGATCGGCGCCGCGAGCGGCATGACCGCCGGGCAGCCGAGATCCTCCAGGCGCTTGCAGGCGACCGGGTCGTCGGTGATGTACGGCAGCACCTGGAAGCCTTCGCGCACGAGCACGCGTGCGGCCTCGATGGTCGCGGGGATGTCGGGGAAGAGCGTCTTCTCGTCGCCGATCACCTCGAGCTTGACGAGCGTGCCCACGCCGGCCTCACGCGCCAGCCGACACGTGCGGATCGCGTCCTCGGCCGTGTAGCAGCCGGCGGTGTTCGGCAGGATCGTGAAGCGGTCGAGCGGCAGGTGGTCGAGGAGGTTCTCCCTGGCCGGGTCGGTGATGTTTACCCGCCGGACCGCCACCGTGACGATCTCCGCGCCCGAGGCCTCGACCGCACGCCGCGTCTCGGCGAAGGAGTTGTACTTCCCGGTGCCGACGATCAGGCGCGAGCGGTACTCGCGCCCCGCTAGGACGAAGGGGTCGTTCATCCGCCCCCCACGAAGTTGATGATCTCGACGGCGTCGCCCTGGCGCAGCACCATCGCCGCGTACTCGGCCCGCGGCACGACGGCGCGGTTCACCTCGACCGCGATCCGCCGCGGGCCGAGGCCGAGCCCGGCCACGAGATCGGCCACGGTTGCGCCCTCGCTCAGCTCGCGCGGCTCGTCGTTCACGACCACCTGCACGCTTCTTGGCGGACGATAGCGGCTCGGCCCGGGGGTGACAACCGCCGCCTTTCCGCGGACCTCGCGGGACCACTGATCCGCTCGGCCGGGCCTGGTACTCCTACGCCCGCAACTGGGACCCACTGTTCCTCGAGCAGCCGGTGTACATGCGGGACGGGGTCGATCGTTCCGTGGCTCCTCGCGTGGCGTGCGTGGCGGCCTGATCTGTTCGGTGTGAGCCCGCGGAGGTCAAGGCCGGTTCTCGTTCGGTAGACCATCGGGCGCGGACGCCGCGAGGGCTTCGAGTTCTGCTTTCGCGCGGACGAATCCACGCGCCGTGAGCGCGTCCGTCACCGAGGGTGCAAGCCGATCGAGCCAGCGGAGCGCCCGCCACCAGCGCGGGTAGATGATGATGGGCACGTCGCGCGCCACGTCGCGCACCACGGCTTCAGCGAAGCGGTCCGCGTCCATGGGCCGTAGCCGTTCCCACATGGCCAGCTGGGCCGGAGCCGGGATGGCGATCTTCATCCCGCCATAGACGCCGCCGCCCACCAGAATCGGCGTGCGAATGACGCCCGGACACAAGGCACCCACGCGCACGCCGTAGGACTTGGCCTCGCAACGCAGCGAGCGCGAGAGGCCGACCACCGCATGCTTGGTCGCGCCGTAGACGGTCGAGAACGGCGTTGGCAAGAGCCCCGCCATCGACGCGGTATTCAGGATGTGTCCGAATCCTTGCCGGATCATTCGGGGGTATGCGGCGCGGACGCCGTGAATGACGCCCATCAGGTTGACCTCGACGACGTAGCGCCAATCGTCCAGCGTGAAGTCCTTCGCCTCGCCGCCGACGCCGGTGCCGGCGTTGTTGAACAGGTAGTCCAGGCGTCCGTGCCGTGCGAAGAGGTCTTCGAGCAGCCAATCGAACGCCGCGGCGTCGCGGACGTCGAGCTCGTGCGCCTCACCGGGGCGCCGGAGCGCGCCCGCGGTTGCACGCGCCAGCTCCACCTGCCGGTCGGCAACCACGACCGTGGCGCCACGCCCTGCGAGTTGCCTTGACAGCGCCGCGCCGATCCCGGAGGCGCCGCCGGTGATCAAGGCGACGGCTCCATCGTACGTGCGTATCGCGCTCACGGTGGACCTCCTATTCGCTGGACTGGGGGCGGCATGGCCGGCCATGCCCACGCGACCTGGAACTGCAGCCGCAGGGCGTCCGGGTCGAGCGCATTCCGGCCAGGGATCACCTCATTGAGGCACCCGGCGCAACGCCTTGGCTTCCTCGACGGCCGTGAGTCGAAATTAGGCCGTGCCTGCGCTCGGGCCGCTTCGCCAAGGCCGGGACGCTCGACGTCTGCCCCTCGACGCCCCGTGTTAATGCGCCGCGGTGAAAAACGGCAACGACGAATCGAAGGGCATCTCCAACCGCGGTCAGCCTCGAGCCGCGCCGCCCACTCGCGGGTCAGCCGGAAGAAGCGCCGCGCGACGCGAAGCTGACCGCGAGACCTGCCCCCGGACTCACCGTCGCGGCGCGGGCCGCCTACCGAGAAGATTCGACCGAAATACCAGGAGTATTCGTCCGAAATGGCGAGCCATGGAACTATCGCGCCCGCGGCTGGCCTCCTAGATTAGAGCACTCCGTTCACGGCACACGTCATTGGAGGAGACAGCATGCGCGCTCGCGGCTTGACCGTTCCACTGTTCTGCTCGCTCGCGATCGTCGCCGGCGCTCCGGCTGCGCTGGCGGGAGGGAGCTCGCTCTACAGCGGCCCCGATCCACGCCCCGGACCCGACGTGCTCTACGGGGCGCCCGCGGTCGCGCCGCAGCTCGAGAACGTCGGCGTCTGGTCCGCCGCGCCCATCCTCGTCTCCGGGGCGAGCGCCTACCGCAGCGGCGAGTTCCTCTACCAGGACTTCCTCTACGACGATCACGGAGCGGCCGAGGCGCCGGACCCGACGGATCCCAAGGGCGGCGGGAACCTGTTCTCGAAGCCGAACGGCACCTACACCTATCCGACCGATCCGGCGTACGCGAACGACGCGGCCGACCTGGTCGAGCTGCGCGTGAAGCCGCTCGCCGACGCAACCGCGTTCCGGCTCACGCTGAACACCTTGAAGGACGTCTCGCTGGTGGCCTTCTCGATCGCCCTCGGCGGCACGCCGGGCGTGCTGCGAGGCTTCCCCGCGGGCGCCAATGTCCGGGCGCCCGCCGATCTCTTCCTCACCGTGCACCCTGCGGGGTCGGGCATGGCCGGCGACCTCGTGGACGCCGCCACCGCGCGGCCCGTAGGCGGCCCCGCTCCGCTGGTCGCGGTCGACACCGGCCATCGCCAGATCGAGGTGCGTGTGCCGCACGCCGCCTGGGACCCCGGAAGCCAGCTGGTCCGCCTGGCCGCCGGCGTGGGCCTGTGGGACAAGGCAAACGGCCGCTACCTGCTGCCGCAGGCCGCGGCCGACGCGGCGCACCCCGGCGGCGCCGGAACGGCGGTCAGCCCGGCCGGCTTCTTCAACGTCGCCTTCCGCTACGACGAGCCGATGCCCGAGGTGGGCGATCCGACCGGCACCGCCACGGGCCCGGCCTGGTGGCGCGACAAGCACCAGGGCGAGGCGCTCGCCGCGGGCGACATCAGCGCGCTCCACGCCGACGTCGACTTCGCGAAGCTCGCCGCCGCGGTCAACGACGACATGCCCGGCCAGCCGGGCGGTGTACCGCAGACCGGCCCCATGGACCGCATCCTGGTGAGCCAGTTCGAGACCGGGCAGGGCGCGGATTTCTCCGTCAACTGCTTCCCCGGGTCGACGAGCGGCGGCACCAACTGCCCGGGCCAGTACCAGGGCGTCCTCCAGCCGTATGCCATCTACGTTCCCTCGGGGCCGATGCCGCGGCGGGGCTACGGGATGACGCTGCTCCTGCACTCGCTGTCGACGAACTACAACCAGTACCTCGGCAGCCGAAACCAGTCGCAGTTCGGCGACCGCGACGGCGGCTCGATCGTCATCACGCCCGAATCGCGCGGTCCCGACGGGTTCTACGACAGCTACGCCGGGGCCGACGTCTTCGAGGTGTGGGCCGACGTCGCGCGCCGCTACCGCCTGGACCCCGACTGGAGCGTGATCACGGGCTACTCGATGGGCGGCCTCGGCACGTTCAAGCTCGCCGAGCAGTTCCCCGACCTGTTCGCAAAGGCGCAGCCGACCGTAGGCTTCAGCGGCGACGACAACCTGGTCGCCTCGCTGCGCAACATCCCGTTCCTGATGTGGAACTCGTTGGTCGACGAGCTGGTCCCGCCGACCGACTACATTCCCACCGCCGAGAAGTTCGACAGCCTCGGCTACCGCTACGAGCTCGACGTCTTCACGCCGAGCGAGCACCTGACGCTCGCGATCAACGATCAGTTCGCGCCGGCCGCCGCGTTCCTCGACCTGGTAAAGGTGAACCGCAACCCCGCGCACGTCACCTACGTGGTCGACCCGACCCTCGACTACCCCGCGCTCGGCTTCGTCGCCGACCACGCGTACTGGCTGTCCGGCATCAAGCTGCGCAGCGCGACGCCGCCGGTCACCGGCGGCCACGCCCAGGGCAGCATCGACGCGCTCTCATACGGGTTCGGCACGGGCGACCCGACCCCGTCGGACACGCAGTTCGGCACGGGCACGCTCACCGGCGGCAACCTCCCCACGCCGCTCGTCTTCACCCGCCAGTTCCGGACGTGGGGCCCCGTGCCGAGCATCCCACGGCTGAGGCGCATCGACCTCGCCGCGCGGAACATCACCGCCGTCACGATCAACGTCCGGCGGGCCAACGTGGGCTGCGGCGTCGACCTGCACGTCGACACCGACGGACCGATGACGATCGAGCTCGCCGGCTGCGGGCGGACGATCGCGGCGGGGGGCGGCGCGTAGATCGCCCGGGCCCGGGCAGCGCGGCGCCCAGGTTGCACTCCGGCGCATCGGTTGATAGACCTATTTTCGGTCCGTAATCGGTCCGACGAACCATGAAGCCAAGCGTCGCCGTCAAACCCATAAGTCTCTTCAAGGCTCACGCCGCGGAGATTCTTCGTGACGTCTCCGAACGGCGCGGCACGGTGATCCTCACGCAGAACGGCGAGGCGAAAGCGGTGATCCAGGACGTTCGGGATTGGGAGGATCTGCAGGAGAGCCTCGCGCTTCTGAGGATCGTTGCGCAGAGCCGCAAGAGCGTGCAGGCAGGACGCGTCGCCCCGCTGGACGTGGCGATGCGTCGGGTTCGCCGCCGCGTGCGGCCGCGTCGAGGGTGACCCGCCGGGTCCTCGTCGCCCGCGACGCCGAGGACGATCTCGTCGACCTCCACGGGTGGCTCGCTGCCCGCGAATCGGTCGAGCGCGCCGATGAGGTGCTCGACCGTATCCAGAACGCCTGCGCCGGCCTGCGGCGCCTGTCTGCGCGGGGCCATGTGACTCCCGAACTCGCGCGCGTCGGAGTGTTCGACTTCCGCGAGGTCCATGTCGGGCCGTACAGGATCATCTACGAGATGGGCGGTCGGGTCGTTTGGGTCCTCGCCGTGCTCGACGGCCGACGCGACATCCAGGACGTCCTGGCCCGGCGGCTTCTGCGCTGACCAAGGAGCGGGGAACCTCGAGAGGGGCCTCAGCTGGAGAGCGCCGCTTTGCCGGATCGACCGACCGGCCCCACCGCCCACCACCGGGCACAACACCTCGCGCTTCAGCCGCTGCCAACGCTTCCGCGGCTCGCACCTTGTTCGCCCATTTGATATGCGGGAAATTTCCACCGACCCGCTGCGTATGCACGACATCCAGGGTAGACCCACGGTCGCCGAGGTGAGCCTCGGGGCGCTGCGCACGAATCTCCGTGCCGCCCGGGACCTCGTCGGTCCGGGGGTGAAGGTGCTCGCTGTCGTCAAGGCCGACGGGTACGGCCACGGCGCGGTCGCGGCGGCGCGCGCCTTCGTCGAAGCGGGGGCCGCGGCGCTCGGCGTGTCCACGGTCGAGGAGGGCACGGAGCTCCGGCGGGCGGGCGTCCGGGGCCCGGTCGTGGTGCTCGGGGGCGCTTTTCCGGGCGAGGAGACCGCCGTCGTCGCGGGCGACCTCGAGGTCGCCGTCTGGACGCGCGCCGCAGCCGAGGCGCTGGCGGCGGCGGCCCGGGCGGCCGGGCGGATGATCGGCATCCATATCAAGGTGGAGACCGGCATGACCCGGCTCGGCCTCGACCCGGCCGACGTCGGCGCCTTCGGTGCCGCCGTCCGCGAGCTGCCCGGTCTGTCCATGGCAGGGGTCTTCTCCCACTTCGCCTCGGCCGACGCGGTCGACACCGCCTCGGCCCGCGCCCAGGTCGAGCGCTTTCGCGCGGCCGTCGAGGCGCTCGCTGCCGCCGGCGTGCGCCCGGCCGAGGTGCACCTCGCGAACAGCGCCGCGGTCCTCTCCGCGCCCGCCGCGCACTTCACGATGGTACGGCCGGGGATCATGCTCTACGGCTACGCGCCGGCGCCCCACCTTCGCGCGCAGGCACGTTTGCTCCCCGCCATGCGGCTGCAGACCCGCATCGCCCAGACGCGACGGGTCGCCGCGGGGACGCCCGTCGGCTACGCCGGCACCTGGCTGGCCGCGCGGCCGAGCACGATCGCTGTCCTGCCGCTCGGCTACGCCGACGGTTACCACCGGCTCGCGTCCAACCGCGCCCAGGTGCTCGTCCGGGGCCGGCGCGCGCCGGTTGCAGGCCGGGTCTGCATGGACCACACGATGATCGATGTGACCGACGCGGGCGAGGTGAGGGCAGGGGACCCGGTCGTCCTCTTCGGGAGCCAGGATGGCGCTTCCATCTGGGCGGACGAGCTGGCCGGCTGGGTGGAGACCATCGCCTACGAGGTCCTGACCTCGGTCGGGAAGCGCGTGCCGCGCGTGTATGTGGACGACTTCGATGCCTAGGGTTGCCCGCGCGCTTCTCAGCGTCAGCGACAAGCGCGGGCTCGTCGACTTCGCCCGTGGTCTCGCCGACGTCGACGTCGAGCTGCTGTCCACCGGCGGCACCGCCAAGCTCCTCGCCGACGCGGGTCTGCGGGTCACCCAGGTGAGCGACTACACGGGCTTTCCCGAGATGCTCGACGGCCGCGTGAAGACGCTCCACCCGAGGATCCACGCGGGGCTCCTCGGGCGCCGCGACGTCCCCACGCACGTCGCCGAGATGCGCGCCCACGCGATCGAGCCGATCGACCTCGTCGCCGTGAACCTCTATCCGTTCCGCGAGACCGTGGTCCGGCCGGGCACGACGCTCGACGACGCGATCGAGCAGATCGACATCGGCGGGCCCTCCATGCTGCGCTCGGCCGCCAAGAACCACGCGCACGTGACCGTCATCGTCGACCCGGACGACTACGAGCCCGTGCTCGCCGAGCTGCGGGCCGCGGGCGGCACGGTCTCCGTCGCCACCAACCGCCGCCTCGCCCAGAAGGTCTTCTGCGCGACGGCGTGCTACGACGGCGCGATCGCGGACTACCTGGGTGCGCTCGGGGAGGGGACGCGCTTCGGCGCCTCGTTCCACTGGGGCGGGCCGAAGGCGCTCGACCTGCGCTACGGCGAGAACCCGCACCAGGCGACGTCGCTCTACGGGGACTTCCTGAAGGTCGCCGAGCCGCTGCACGGCAAGGAGCTCTCCTACAACAATGTGGTCGACATCGACGCCGCGCTCGCCCTCGCCGAGGAGTTCCGGGCGCGGCCGGAAGCGGCCGTCGCCATCCTCAAGCACAACACGCCGTGCGGCGTCGGCCTCGGGCGCGACCCGCTCGAGGCCTGGAAGCGGGCCTACGCGACCGATCCGGAATCGCCCTTCGGCGGCATCGTCGTCTCGACCAGGCCGTGGACGCTCCCGCTCGCATGGGCCGTCGACGAGATCTTCACCGAGGTCCTGATCGCGCCCGGCTTCGAGCCCGACGCGCTCGAGCTGCTCGAGCGCAAGAAGCAGCGCAGGCTCGTGCGCTGGCATCCCGAGGCGAACGAGGTCCGCGCGCCCGCCATCCGCGGCGTGGTGCGCGGGGTGTTGGTCCAGGACCAGGACCGCGCGATCGAGGACCCGCGCGAGGCGCGCGTGGTGACGCGGCGGCGGCCGACGCCCGAGGAGCTCCTGGCGCTCGCCTTCGCCTGGCGCGTCGTCAAGCACGTCAAGTCGAACGCCATCGCCTTCACCACCGCCGACCGTACGCTCGCCCTCGGCGGCGGGCAGACCTCGCGCGTCGAGCCGGTGCGCAACGCGCGCGCCCGCGCCGAGCGGCTCGGCATCTCGCTCAGCGGCTCGGTGGTGGGCAGCGACGCCTTCTTCCCGTTCCCCGACGGCCTCGAGGAGGCGCTCGAGGCGGGTGCCACGGCCGTCATCCAGCCGGGCGGCAGCACGCGTGACGAAGAGGTCATCCGGGCGGCCGACGCGCGCGGCGCCGCGATGGTCTTCACCGGCGTGCGCCACTTCCGGCACTGAGGCGGCATGCGGGTCCTCGTGATCGGCGGCGGCGGGCGCGAGCACGCGCTCTGCTGGAAGCTCCGGCAGAGCCCGCGGCTCACGGCGCTCTACTGCGCGCCCGGCAACGCCGGCATCGCGCGGGTGGCGGAGTGCGTGCCGGTCTCGGCCGACGACCTGAACAAGCTCCTCCGCTTCGCCAGGGAGCAGGCGATCGACCTGACGGTCGTCGGGCCCGAGCTGCCGCTGACCATGGGGCTCGTCGACCGCTTTGCCGCCGCGGGGCTCCGCGCCTTCGGCCCGACCGCCGCCGCGGCGCGCCTCGAGGGCTCGAAGGCCTTCACCAAGGAGCTGCTCCGTCACGCGCGCGTGCCGACCGCGTTCTTCGGCGTATTCACCGAGGCCGACGACGCCGTGCGCTACGTCAACGAGGTCGGCGCGCCCGTGGTCGTCAAGGCCGACGGCATCGCCGGCGGCAAGGGCGTCTTCATCTGCCGCACGGTCGCCGAGGCGGAGGAGGCGATCGACGAGCTCATGCGCGGCCGTCTGTTCGGCGACGCGGGCAGCCGGGTGGTGGTCGAGGAATTCCTGGAGGGTGAGGAGGTGTCCTTCATGGCGCTCTCGGACGGCACGACCGTGGTGCCGCTCGCCACCTCGCAGGACCACAAGCGCGTGCTCGACGGCGACCAGGGCCCGAACACCGGCGGCATGGGCGCCTGCTCGCCCGCGCCCGTCGTGACCGCGGCGCTCGAGGCCGAGATCATGCAGCAGATCATCGAGCCGGTGGTCCAGGCGCTCGCGAAGCAGGGGACGCCGTACGCCGGCGTCCTCTACGCGGGCCTCATGCTCCAGGACGGGCGCCCGAAGGTGCTCGAGTTCAACGTGCGCTTCGGCGACCCCGAGGCGGAGGTCATCCTCGCCCGCCTGCGCTCGGACCTGCTCGAGCTCCTGGTCCGCACCTGCGAGGGCCGGCTCGCGGGCGAGACGATCGAGTGGGACCCGCGCGCGGCGGTGTGCGTCGTGCTCGCCGCCGAGGGCTACCCGGGCGCGGTCGAACGGGGGCGAAGGATCGACGGGCTCGAGCACCTCGCGGGCTGGGCTCAAGGGATGGTCTTTCACGCCGGCACGCGGATCGACGACGGCCGGCTCGTCACCGACGGCGGGCGCGTGCTCGGCGTGACGGCGCTCGGCGACACGATCGACGCGGCGGTGGCCGAGGCCTACGCCGCCGTCGATCGCATCCGGTGGCCCGGGATGCACTTCCGGCGCGACATCGGGCACCGCGCCCTGGCCCGGGAGCGAAAGGACGGTCAGCATGGCGGTGCGTGAAGGCAAGCCGCAGGTCGGCATCGTGATGGGCAGCGACAGCGACTGGGAGACGATGGAGGGGGCGGCGGAGCGTCTGGCAGCGTTCGAGATCCCCTACGAGGTCCAGGTCGTCTCGGCGCACCGCTCGCCGAAGGCCGTGATGCAATACGCGCAGAGCGCGCGGCGGCGCGGGCTCGGCGTGATCATCGCCGGCGCGGGCGGCGCGGCGCACCTGGGCGGCGTGGTTGCCGCCTACACGACGCTGCCGGTGATCGGTGTGCCCGTCGCGTCGACCCCGCTCCAGGGGCTCGACGCGCTGCTCGCCACCGTGCAGATGCCGGGCGGCGTGCCGGTCGCCACCGTCGCCATCGGGCGGTCCGGGGCGGAGAATGCCGGCGTGCTGGCGGCGCAGATCCTGGCGCTTCGCAGCCGGCCGCTCCGCGAGCGGCTCGAGCGCTTCAAGACGGAGCTGGCCGAGAGCGTCGAGGGGAAGAACTTGCGCCTGCAGAGGAAGATCTCGCCTGAGAGCAACGACTGAGGCGGCGGTCGCGGCGCTCGCCGCCGGGGCGCTCGTCGTCTTCCCCACCGAGACGGTCTACGGCCTCGGCGCCGACGCGCTGTCGGCGGACGCGGTCGCGCGGCTCCTGGCCGTGCGAGGTCGAGAGGAGGGGAAGCCGATCCTGGTGCTGGTCGCGGACCTCGCGATGGCGGAGACGGTGGCGGCGGTGATCCCGCCGGCCGCGCGGCGGCTCGCGGCGCGCTTCTGGCCGGGGCCGCTGACCCTCGTGCTGCCGGCGCGCGCGCGCCTGCCGGCGCCGCTCACCGCGGGCTCCGGGACGATCGGCGTCCGCGTGCCGGGGCACCCGGTCGCCGCGGCGCTGGTCGCGGGCCTCGGCCGCCCGATCACGGCGCCGAGCGCCAATCCGCCGGGTCGGACGCCCCCGAAGCTGATCGACGACGCGCGCGCCTGCTTCGGCGACGGTGTCGCCGTCTACCTCGACGGCGGCGAGCTCGCGGGCGGCGCCTCCACCGTCGCGGCGGTCGAGGAGGGGCGCGTGCGCGTGCTGCGCCCCGGGCGCGTGTCGAATGAGGCGCTCAGCCGGGCGCTCGAGGGCGACTGAGGTGGCCGTCGTCCGCCCGCTCCAGGGCCTTCGCTACGACCCGGCCCGCGCCGGCGACCTGGGCCTCGTGCTTGCCCCGCCTTACGACGTCATCACGCCGCGCGAGCAGGCCGAGCTCCACGCGCGGAGCCCGTACAACGTGATCCGGCTCATCCTGCCCGAGGAGGCGGACCGCGGCGCCGCAGCGGCGCGCACGCTCCGCGAGTGGGTGGCGCGGGGGCTCCTCGTGCGCGACCCGACGCCCGCGGTCTACCTCTACTCCCAGCGCTTCAGCCTGCCCGACGGCACGAGCCGCCGGCGCGACGGCCTCCTCTGCCGGCTCCGTCTCGAGAAGTTCGGCGCGGGCATCGTCCGCCCGCACGAGCGCACGCTGCCCGGCCCGAAGGCCGACCGCCTCGCGATCCTGCGCGCCACGGGCGCCAACCTGAGCCCGATCTTCGGCCTCTACGCCCGCCCCGGCGAGCCCGTGCGCGCGCTCGTCGGGGCGCTCGGCGAGCCCGTCGTCGACGTGAACGGCTGGCACCAGCTCTGGCGGCTGACGGATCCCGCCGTGATCGCGCGCATCGAAGCCGCGCTCGCGCCCGAGACCATCATCATCGCCGACGGCCATCACCGCTACGAGACCGCGCTTCAGTACCGCGACGAGCAGCGCGGGAACGAGGCCGCGGCGTATGTCCTCGCCTACCTGGCCAACATGGAGGAGGAGGGGGTGGTGATCCTCCCCACGCACCGTCTGGTGCGGGGCCCGCTGCCGGCGCGCCTCGACGAGCGTCTCCGCGAGACATTCGAGGTGGAGCCGCTGCCGGCGGCGCGACGTCGCGCGGGCGAGATCGACTGCGTGCTTCCCGACCGCCGCCTCCGCCTCCGTCCCCGGCCAGCCGCGCTCGCGCGCCTCGCTGCCCTGCCGGCAGTGCTCCGCACGCTCGACGTCGAGCTCCTGCACCGCGCGATCCTGGCGCCGATCCTCGGCGTCGACGCCGCCGTCCTCGAGTTCACGCACGACGACGACGAGGCGGCCGACGCCGTCGCGGCCGGGCATGCGGCGGCCGCCTTCCTCCTGAACCCGCCGTCGATCGCCGCGGTGCGCGCGGTGTGCCTGGCGGGCGAGCTGATGCCCGAGAAGTCGACCTACTTCTACCCGAAGCTCGCGACCGGCCTCGTCCTCTCGCTCGTCGGGCCGCCGTGGGTGTGAGGCGCTCGGGGCCTTTTGCGTCGTCGCCGGGCAACCCGTAAGAAGGCTCCGTGGAGACGCGCCGTCCGACGAACCCGGCCGCGGAGGAGATCCTCGGGCTCTACTTCCCGGTCCTCGACCACGGCTTCGTTGCGCTCGTCGACTACATGGGCTCCGACGAGGACGTCGAGCGCGCGGCGCGTGTGTCGTACGGCTACGGGACCCGCCGCACCAGCGAGACGCGCGGGCTGATCCGCTACCTCCGGCGCCACCGGCACACGACACCCAGCGAGATGGTGGAGCTCAAGTTCCACTGCGCGATGCCGATCTTCGTCGCCAGGCAATGGATCCGGCATCGTGTCGCAAGCGCGAATGAGTATAGCGGGCGATATAGCTTGCTACCTCTCCTGTTTTACAGGCCAGAGCCCGACGCCTTCCAGGCGCAGGCCGCGAGCAACCGGCAGGGCCGCGGCGGTGCGCCCCTGAGGGAGTTCCACGCGGACGCGGTCGCGCGCTGGGAGGCCGTTCGCCGGCTCGCGGCCGAGCAGTACGAGTGGCTGGTCGGCCACGACGTCGCGCGCGAGCTGGCGCGTATCGACCTGCCGCTCTCGACGTACACGCAGTGGTACTGGAAGATCGACCTCCACAACCTGTTCCACTTCCTGGCCGTGCGCGCCGACCCGCACGCGCAGCACGAGATCCGCGTCTTCGCCCGCGTGATCGCGGGCATGCTGAAGCGAGTCGCGCCGCTCAGCTTCGAGGCCTGGGTGGACTACGAGTTCCGCGGGACGCACCTCTCGCGCGGCGAGCTGGACGCGCTGCGCCGCGTGGTCAGTGTCGCGGACGGGGGGCTCGAGGCGCGACCCGGGCGGGTGAGCCGCGAGGAGCTCGCCCGTCTGGGTCTCTCGAAGCGGGAGATCGAGGAGTTGCTGGCCAAGCTCGCCTCCTCCCCGGGCGACGAGGACTTCGACCTCGACCTCTCGGCCGCGCGTCCCGCCGAGCACTTCGCGCGCGAGATGGAGGCCGCGGTGCCGCGCGTCGACCGGAGGTGACCACGGCCCGCCGCCTCGACGTCCCGCTCGACGTCGCCGCCGCCGTCCGCAGCGGCGTGCGGCTCTTCAACCGCGGCCGCTACCTCGAAGCCCAGCAGGTGTGGGAGGAGAGCTGGCGCGAGGCGCCATCCGCCGACCGGGCCTTCCTCGAGGCGCTCGTGCAGCTTGCGGCGGGCCTCCACCTGCGCACGCGCCGGGGCGCGACGCGTGGCGCGGTGCATCTCCTGGCACAGGCGGTGATCGCGCTCGAAGACTACCGGCCCGCCGCGCACGGCGTCGACGTCGAGGCGCTGATCGCCGACGTCGACGCCTGCATCGCCTGGCTGCGCACGCTCGACCGGCCGCACCGCTTCCTCGACCGCGCCCGGCTGCCCCGCATCCGCTGATGGAGGTGACGCGCGAGCAGGTGCGCGACGGGCTGCGCGCCGCGCGCTACCTCACGACCCCGCGCGTCGAGACGGCGCTCTTCCTGGCGCTCGTGCTGGAGAAGCCGCTGCTCGCCGAAGGGCCGGCGGGCGCCGGGAAGACGGAGCTGGCCAAGGTGCTCGCCGAGATGCTCAGGACCGACCTCGTGCGGCTCCAGTGCTACGAGGGGCTCGACGAGGCGCGCGCGCTCTTCGAGTGGAACTATCAGAAGCAGCTGCTGCGCATCCAGACCGATCGTGCCGAGGGCCGCGGCTGGGACGAGGTCTCGCACCACATCTTCTCGCGCGAGTTCCTCCTCGATCGGCCGCTGTTACACGCCATCACGGCGCCGCGCCAGGTCGTCCTGCTGATCGACGAGGTGGACAAGGCCGATCCCGAGTTCGAGGCCTTCCTCCTCGAGGTGCTCTCCGACTTCCAGGTGAGCGTCCCCGAGCTGGGCACGCTCCGCGCCCGCGAGCGGCCGGTGGTCGTGCTCACCTCCAACCGCACCCGCGAGCTCTCCGAGGCCCTCGTCCGGCGCTGTCTCCACCTCTTCGTCGACTTCCCCGGCGTCGAGGTCGAGGCCGAGATCGTCGCCCTCAAGGTGCCCGAGCTCGACGAGCGGCTGCGCGTGCAGGTGGCGCGCTTCGTGGCGGGCCTCCGCAAGCTCGAGCTCCGCAAGGCGCCGAGCATCGCCGAGACGCTCGACTGGGCGCGCGGCCTCTGTGCGCTCGGCGTGCGCGAGCTCGACCCGGCGACCGTCCGCCAGACGCTTGCGCTCGTCGTCAAGCACGAGGAGGACCTCCGCAAGGCGGAGGGCAAGGTGAGCACGCTGCTCGCGGCGGCGACGCGGGGCTGACGCGCGACGTAGCGGTTTCGTCTCATCGATGGCGCAACGGGACGCCGGCGCCCTTCTGCAGACGAGGGCGGAGCGACTGGCACCGCCCTTGCAGCGGCATCCGCCCGGATGGACGCGACGGAGCGCCGCCTGCATCAGCTCTTCCTCCTGAACCTCTGCCTGCAGATCTTCGACGGCGTAGCGACCTACCACGGGCTTCGCTTCTGGGGCGAAGGCAACCCGCTGGTCGCCGGCGTCATCCCGTACCTCGGCGTCGCCGGCACGCTCTGCCTCTTCAAGGCCAAGGCCTGCGGCTTCCTCGTGCTCCTCCGCCGCCTCGGCCCGCGCCCCCTCGTGCGCGAGTCGCTCGTGCTCCTCGCCACCGTCTACATGTTCTTCTCGTTCATCCCCTGGATGGCGCGGCTGCTGTCGCTCCTCTCCGCCTGAGCCGCTACCATCGCGGGGATGCGGTCGCGCATCCTCGCCTTCGTCCAGGCGCTGCGCGCCGAGGGCATCGACGTCTCGCTCGCCGAGACGATGGACGCCGTACGCGCAGTCGCGGCGGCGGGTGTCCAGCGCGAGGTGCTGCGCGAGTCCCTCGCCGCCTGTCTGGTGAAGGACGAGGAAGATCGCCCCGTCTTCGACCGGCTGTTTGACGCCTCGTTCCCGCTCGTCGGTGCCGAGCGCGAGGCGGGCCGACGGCGGAAGCGCGTCGCCGGCGGCGGGGGTGCACTCGCGACGGCGAGCGGGCGTGGGGCGGCCAGCGGCCGCGGCCGGCCGGCCGAGGAAGCCGCGGACCCGCGGCGGCGGGAGCCGTCGCCGGTGCGGACGCCGAGCGCGAGCCGTGAGACCGCTCGGGCCGAGCACGCACCCGCGCGGCGGGACACCTCGGACCAGGCCCGTCGCCCGGGCCGCCTGGCGCGACGGCTCGCGCTCATGCAGCTCCCGTTTCGCGACTTCACCGCGCGCGACGTGCAGGAGGCACGCGATCTCGTCCGCGAGCTCGGCCGCCGCCTGCGCGCGCGGCTCGCCCGCCGCCAGCGGCAGGCCCGGCGCGGCCGCCTCGACTTCCGGCGCACGATCCGCGCCTCGATGTCGAGCGGCGGCGTGCCCGCGCGCCCGCGCTTCCGCGCGCGCCGCCCGGCGCGCCCGGACCTGGTGGCGCTCTGTGACCTCTCGGGCTCGGTGGCGGCGGCGAGCGAGCTCATGCTCGGGCTCGTCGCCCCGGCGGCCGACTGGTTCCGGCGCGCCCACCTCTTCGCCTACGTCGACCGGCTCTGCCCGGTCTCGATCGAGGACGGGCACGTGGCGCCGGGCGGGCCGCTCGACCTCCACGCCCGCTCGGACTTCGGCCGCGTGCTCGACGAGCTGTGGCGCGAGCGGCGCGACCTGCTCACGCGCGCGACGCTGCTCCTCGTCCTCGGCGACGCGCGCAACAACCGCCGGCCGCCGCGGGCCGACCTCCTGCGCGCCGTCCGCGACCGCGTCGAGCGGCTGGTCTGGCTCGTCCCCGAGCCCCGCACCCGCTGGGACACGGGCGACAGCGTCCTCTCGCGCTACGCGCCGCTGTGCGACGCGCTGTTCGAGTGCATCGACCTGGCCGCCCTCGTCGCGGCCGTGCGGCGCACCCTGTGAGCCGCTAGAATGCGCGTCGCATGACGGTGACCATCGCGCGGCTCGGTGAGCTCCGCCCCGGGGAGACGAAGAAGTTCCTCTTCCAGTGCGACGGGATCGAGATGGAAGGCTTCCTGCTCAACTGCGCCGGGCAGCACCACGCCTACGTGAACCGCTGCCGGCACGTGCCGATGAGCCTCGACTGGGTCGAGAACCAGTTCTTCACCGAGGACAAGCGCTTCGTGCAGTGCGCCACGCACGGCGCCTACTACCTGCCCGATACCGGCGAGTGCGTTGCGGGCCCGCCCTGCGGGCGGCGGCTCCACCGCATCCCGCTCCGCATCGAGGGCGACCAGATCCTCGGCGACTGCCCGGGGTCGCTGCCGGACGACTGAAGCGCCCTTACTCCGGCTCGTCGCCGAAGTGGGCGCGCGTGATGCGTTCCTTCAGGTACTCGAGCGTTCCGAGGTCTTCGACGATGTCGCCGCCGGTGTCGTAGAAGAAGATCTCGCCGCTCTTGTTCCGGCCGACGGCCACGAGCCACTCGAGGTCGTCCCGATCCTCGAGGAGGTAGTTGATGGTCTGGCTCACCCCGCGGCCCGGGATGATCGTGACCTTGGGGCGGGCAGGCTTCTCGTGCTGTTTGGGCATCGACGCCATGACCTCCAAGGGCGCAGCGACGCACCCCGTACGCGAAAGATTGAGGATAGGAGCGCACCACCTTCAAGTCAATAGCAACAGGGTCACGCTCTCGACGTGGAACGTCTGCGGAAAGAGATCAATCGGCTGCACGCGCGCGACGCGGTAGCCGTGCGCCGCGAGCCGCTGCACGTCGCGCGCGAACGTGGCGGGATCGCACGACACGTAGGCGATGCGGCGCGCGCGGAGCGCGGCGAGCGCCCCGATCGCGTCCGCGGCGCCGGCGCGCGGCGGATCGAGGATCACAGCGTCGGCCGTGGCAGGCGCCATGCGGCCGAGCGCTTCGGCGACGGCCGCGGTCTCGAACGTGACGTCGCCGAGTCCGAGGCGCGCGGCGTTGTCGCGCCCCGCCGCGGCGGCGACGGGATTGCGGTCGATGCCGCGGACACGCGCGCCGCGGCGCGCGACGGGCAGCGCGAAATTGCCTGCGCCCGAATAGAGGTCGAGGACGCGCTCGCCGGGCGCGAAGGCGCCGAGCGCGACGACGGCGGCGACCAGGAGCCGGTTGGCGGCCGGGTTCACCTGCGTGAACACGTCGGCCGGCACCTCGAGGTCGAGCCCCGGCTCGAGCGTGACGCGGAGGCGCGGGTCGCCGACGACGAGCCGGCCGCGGCCCGTCGCCTCGGCGAGGACCGCGCCGCGGACGGTCGGCGTGCGGGCGAGGAGCGCCTCGGTCGCGTCGGCGTCGCGCGCGCCGGGCGGAGCGTCCGTGATCGCCGTCAGCACGACGCCGCCCGGAGCGACGGCGAGCGACACGCGCCGGAGCGGGACGCGCAGCGCGCCGATCCAGCTTCGCGCGGCGCCGAGGTGGGCGGAGAGCACGGGGTCGGCGATCGGGCAGTCCTCGATCTCGAGCAGGTGGTGCGAGCGCGCGCGGTGGTAGCCTGCGCGCCGGCCCTCGACCACCAGCGTGAGGCGCGCGCGGTAGTGCCAGTCGCCGCCCGCGGTGAGCGTCGGGAGGACCTCGGCGTCGCGCACGCCTGCCGTGCGGGCGAGCTGCTCGGCGACGATCGCCGCCTTCGCGTCGCGCTGCGCGGGCGGCGCGACGTGCTGCCACTGGCAGCCGCCGCAGGTGGGGAAGTAGCGGCAGCCGGGGAAGACGCGTGCGGGCCCCGGCTCGAGGACTTCGACGACGCGCGCGCGGGCGAAGCCCGCGTGCTGCTCCACGGTCTCGGCGGTGATCCGGTCGCCGGGCGCGGCGTAGGGCACGAAGACCACCTGGCGGTCGCGGTGCGCGAGCGCGTCGAAGCCGTAGGTGAGCCGCTCGACCGCGAGGACGTCAGTCAAAGCCGGGCTCGCCGAGCACGAGGAGCATCTCCTCGGCGGTGAAGAGCGACGCCGCGAGCCGTCGCAGGAGGTCGCGCTCGACGACGCCGCGCGACGGCAGCTCGATGTGCCGGGGGATCACCTCGAAGACGCCGGGGAGGAGGAGCGCCTGGCTGCGGTCGATCGCCTCGATCGTGCTCGTGATCTTGAGGCTGGTGTCGGCCTCGCCCGCGGGCAGGAGGAAGAGCGTGTAGGCGACGGTGTACTCGGTGGCGCGCCCGAGGCCGGCGCCGCGCGCCGCGGAGAGGTCGGCGATGTCGCCGAGCTTCTTCAGCTCCTCGCGGCCGAATACGCGCCGGGCGCCGGTCTGGATCGCCCCGTGCGCCCGGTCGGCGCGCGCGACCCGCAGTCCCTCCTCCTCGAGCGCGCGCAGGATCTGCGGCCAGAGCCGGTCGACCGGGTCGTGGATCATCCGGTAGTGCTCGCCGCGCACGTGCGCCTTCGGGTCGGGCGCGGGGCCGTGGAGCGGACCGCAGCCCGCCGCAAGCGCGGCCAGCACGAGCGGCAGCGCCGGACGCATGGCGCCTCAGTCCTTGGCGAACATCATCTTCACCTGCGGGAACGTCGAGGGGCTGGCCGCCGCGACCGCCGTCGCCGCCGGCCGCTCGAGCTGAGCCGCCCGCCGCTCGGCGTCCCGCATGCGGTCCTCCGAGAGCGGGTGGCTCGAGATGAAGCGCTCGACGACGCTCGGCAGGCTGCGCTGCTGCTCGGAGAGCTTGCGGAAGACCGACGCCATCGCCGTCGGGTCGTAGCCGGCGGCGTTCATGAGCCGGAGGCCGAGCCGGTCCGCCTCCGCCTCCTTGCCGCGGCTGTAGCGCAGCAGCGTCAGCACGTAGCCGAGCTTGGCCCCCTCCCAGGCGATGGGCGGGATGGGTATGGGAATCACGGAGATCGCCGCGATGATCGCGAGCTGGCTCAGGTTCTGCGTGGTCAGCATCTCGGTCGCGTGGCGCGCGGCGACGTGGCTCATCTCGTGCGCCATGACCGAGGCGAGCTCGTCCTCCGTGTCGCACACCTCGACGATCCCCATGTTGATGTAGACCGGCCCACCCGGGAGCGCGAAGGCGTTCACCTCGGGCGAGTCGACGACGTGATAGCTGTAGGGGAAGAGCTTGAAGGCGGGCTCGGGGCTGGCGTCGAGCAGGCGCCGGCCGACCGTGTTCACGAGCTGGTTGAGCGCGCTGTGACGGAGCAGCAGGAGCTCGCCCTCGACCTCCTTGGAGAGCTGCTCGCCGAGGCGGATGTCGCCGTCGACCGAGTAGAAGTTCGGGTGGAAGCGATGCACGCCCGCGCAGCCGAGGGCCGCGGCGAGCGCGAGCGCGCCGCCGGCACGCACCGCGGCGCGCATCACGGGCCTCCCGTCCGGTTGAGCGCGCGCACGCTGCTCGGGTGCACCGCCAGGCGCGGGCCGGCGGCCAGCACGAGCGGGAGCCGGTCGCCCACCACCTCGCCCGAGACGCGGTCCCCGCTGCGCAGCACCACCTCGGCCTTGTTGCCGGCCTCGGTGAAGTCGATTCGCTCCACCTCGGCCGCCGAGACCTCCATCGTCCGCCCGCCGACGCGGACGCGGAGCGGCGCGAACGCCCCGGTCACGAGGAGGCTGTCGCCGTTGCGCATGAGGGCGCGAAAGGCCGCCGGCGGCGGGGCCGCGCCGCGGCCGGCACGGAGGCTCAGCTGCGCGATGGCGTCGACCGGCACGCTCTGCGTTCGGCCGCCGGCAGCGAGGTGGATCGCCTCGTTCTCGAGGAAGCCGCTCAGCGTGTCGCCGTTCGCGAGGACGATGCGGGCAAGTCCACGTTCGCCGGTGTCGAAGAGGACGGTGGCCACGGCCTCGCGCCCGAGCTCGACCGCGCCGTACGCGGTGCGCACGCGGAGGTGGGGGTCGGTGAGCGTGCCGCGCAGGGTGTCGCCGCTGCGCAGCTTGGCGGTGTCGACGTCGGCGCCGCCACGCACCTGCTGCGCCAGGCGGAGCCGTCCCGGCGCCGCGATGTCGGCCGGCAGCGCGAGCGTCCAGATCTCCCAGCCCTTCTCACCCCGGTGCTGGAAGGCGAGCGTGCGCCCGTCGGGCGACCAGGCGGGATGGAGCGCCGGGGCGGGCGCGGCCGTGAGCTCGATCGGGGCGGTGCCGTCGGCGTTCGCGACCCACGGCGTCGCGTCGCTCGTGCGGCCGTGCGCGGGCCAGCGGGTGAAGGCGAGCTTGGTGCCGTCGCGCGACCACGCGGGCCGCGCCTCGTGATCGGGCGAGACGACGAGCGGCGCCGTGCGCCCGTCGCGGACGTCGATGGTATAGATGTCGAAGTTGCCGTTCACGTCGGTCACGTAGGCGATCGTGTCGCCCGACGGATGCCAGGCGGGGAAGATCTCGTTGGCCGGGGTGGTCGTCAGCCGCCGCCGCCCGCTGCCGTCGGCGTACATGAGCCAGAGGTCGAAGCTGCCGCCCTCCTTCGGAAAGGCGGCGTAGACGATCTGCCGCCCGTCGGGCGACCAGGCGGGCTGGTCCTCGGTGCCCGGATCGTCGGTCAGGGGGACCGCGTTCTGGCCGTCGAGGTCGGCGATCCAGATGTCGCGCGAGCCGTTCAGCTCGGAGACGAAGAGGAGCTTCTTGCCGTCGGGCGAGACGGCCGGGTGGTACTCGTCCTTGGTGCCCTTGGTGAGCTGCCGCTCGCCCGAGCCGTCGGTGGAGACGATCCAGATGTTGCGCGCCGCGATGCCGCGCTGCTTCTCCTCCTTGCGCCGCGAGTGGAAGACGAGGTGCGTGCCGTCGGGGGTCCAGGACGGCATGGCGCTCGAGCCGGCGGTCACGACGGCGCGGGCGCTGCCGTCCTCGGCGAGGCTCGGCGAGGTGGCGGCGAGGCAGAGTAGCCCGAGCGCGAGCGCCGTCCGCCCCGTCATGCCGGCACGCTTATCGGGTCGCGACGGATTTGCAATACACGTGCTCGGAGGCTAGGCGAAACAGGCCCATGGCGGCGCGACTCCTTCCCGGGACGACCACGCGAGTGCGGCGCGGGCGGCGCCACGACTTCCCCCACGTGCAGGCCGTCCTCGGGCGAGCGGGCGGCGATCGCGCCGAGCGGCTCTACCACCGCATGATGCGCGACCTCGGGACGGACCTCTACGTGGCCGAGGAAGAAGGCGGGACGATCGTGGCGGTGATCGCGCTCGCCTACGGGCGGTCGCTCGGCGCCGGTGGGCTCGTGGCCGTGCTCGAGGTGGCGCGGCGCTCGACGGAGCCCCGGCTCGGCGAGGGGCTCGTCGCCTTTGCCGAGGAGCGAGCGCGGCGTCGCGGCTGCCGCGAGCTCGCCGCTCGCATGGACGGCGCCGACGCGGAGCTCCGCGCGGTGCTGGTCGCGCGCGGCTTCCGGCCCGCCGACGTCCTCGTGACCGAGCTCGTCCCGGCGGTCTGATGCCGACCGACGAGCAGCGCGGGACGCGCGGGCCGGCAGTCGTCGGCGAGCGGCTGCACGCGCTGCTCGAGCGGCGGGCGAGCGGCGCCGAGGCGGCGCCGCTCGAGACGTTCGCGCGGCTCCTCCTCCACCGCGCCCACGACTACGTCGACACGCTGGCCGACGAGGAGGTGGCGGCGCTCGTCGCCTCGGCGTTCCGCTTCTACGCGGCGCCGGGCGAGGAGCTGCGCGCGCGCGCGATCGCGCCGACCTACGTGACCGAGGGCTGGGACGCGTCCGTCTCGGTGGTCGAGACGGTCATGCCCGACCGTCCGTTCATCGTCGACACCATCCAGGCTGCGCTCGAGGCCGAGGGTGTGGAGCGGCGGGCCTTGCTCCACCCGATCCTGGCCGCGGAGCGCGACCTGACGGGGCGGCTCATCTCGCTCGCTCCGCCGAACGGCGGCGCGCGGCGCGAGTCGTTCGTGCACGTCGCCGTCCCGCGCATGACCGATGTCGCCGCCCTCGCCGGGCTGGAGCAGCTGATCCGCGACCGCCTCGGCGACGTGCGGCTCGTGACCGACGACTTCCGGGCCATGCTCGCGCGTGCCCAGGAGGCCGCCGCCGAGCTCGACGGGCTCGCGCGGAGCGGTGCCGGCGCGGGCGCGGACGCGAGCGCCGCGGCCGACTTCCTCCACTGGCTGGTCGACGGCAGCTTCGTGTTCCTCGGCTACCGCGAGTACCAGGTCATGACCCTCGGCGGCACGCGGGTCCTGCTGGTCCGCTCCGGCTCCGGGCTCGGCCTCTTGCGCCGCGAGAGCCGCTCGGCGTTCTCCCGCCCGCGCCCGCTGGCCGAGCTGCCTGAGGCCGTCCGCGTGCGGCTCCTCGGCGACCGGCTGCTGACCATCACCAAGACGATCGCCGAGTCGCCCGTCCACCGCCGCGCTCGCATGGACGACGTCGGCATCCGCCAGCTCGACGCCACCGGCCACGTGATCGGCGAGCGCCGCTTCCTCGGCCTCTTCACGTCGAAGGCGTACGCCGAGGAGGCGGCCGAGATCCCGCTGCTGAGACGGGTCCTGCGGCAGATCCTGGCCGCCGAGCAGGTGGTCCCCGGCAGCCACGACTACAAGGAGATGGTCGCGATCTTCAACGTCCTCCCGAAGGACGACCTATTCTCGGCTACGCCGGCCGAGATCCGCGCCGACATCGAGGCGGTCATGGCGGCCGGCCGGACGGGCGACGTCGTCGTCTCGCTGCGCCCGCGCCCGACCGGCTTCTCGACCCTCGTCGTGCTGCCGCGCGACCGGCTGTCGGGCGAGGCGCGCCAGCGGATCCTGGAGACGCTGGCCCGGCGCGCCGGCGGTCCCTGCCTCGGCGATCACCTCGTGCTGCTCGAGGACCGGGCGCTCCTCTCCTTCACCTTCGCCGGCGACGGCCCGGCCCCCACCGGGGCCGAGCTGGCAGACGTGCAGGAGGCCGTGCGCGACCTCGTCCGGGGCTGGCGGGAGCGGCTCGAGGACGAGCTGCGCGCGCGGCACGGCGCCGCCGAGGCGGCACGGCTCGCCGCGCGCTACCGCGCCGCCTTCCCCGACGAGTATCGGGCGTCGACGCCGCCGGCGCGCGCCGCGGTCGACGTCGCGCTCCTCGAGGCCGCGCTCGGCGAGGGCGCGATGCGCGTCGCGCTCGGCGACGACCGCGCGCTTCCCGACACGAGCGCGCTTCGCCTCTACGTGCCGGGCGAGCCACTCGTCCTCTCCGAGTTCGTGCCGGTGCTCGAGAACCTCGGGCTCCGCGCGCTCGCCGAGGATCAGGTGGTGCTGACGCCGCACGGGGCGCCGCGTCTCTTCGTGCAGACGTTCTTCGTGCAGGACCGGCAGGGGCGGCGGCTCGACGCCGCGGCCGGTCCGCGCCTGGTCGACGCGCTCCTCGCGGTGCGGGCCGGCAGGGCGGCGAGCGACGCCCTCGGCCGCCTGGTCCTCGAGGCGGGGCTCGACTGGCGGGCGGTCGACTGTCTCCGCGCCTACGCCGGGCATGCCGCGCAGGGCGGCGTGGGTCCGCGCGGGCTGGTGATCGACGCGCTCGCCCGCCATCCCGAGGCTGCGGCCTCCCTCTTCGAGTGCTTCGCGGCGCGCTTCTCGGGGCGGGCCGACACGGCGCCGCTCCGCCAGCGTTTCCTCGAGAGCCTCGACACGGTGGAGAGCCTGCGCGACGACGTCACGCTGCGGGCGCTCTGCGACACGGTCGAGGCGACCGTGCGGAGCAACTACTTCGCCACGCCCGTGGCCGAGACGCTCGCCTTCAAGATCCGCTCCTCCGGCCTCGCTCACCTGCCGCGTCCGCGCCCGCTGTACGAGATCTACGTCCACGGCCCGGCGGTGGAGGGCATTCACCTGCGCGCCGGCCTCGTGGCCCGGGGCGGCATCCGTCACAGCGACCGCCCGGAGGACTTCCGCACGGAGGTCCTCGGCCTCATGAAGACGCAGACCGTGAAGAACGCGGTCATCGTACCGGTCGGGGCCAAGGGCGGCTTCGTCGTGCGGCGCGGGACGCCCGCCGACGCCTACCGGACCTTCGTCGGCGCGCTGCTCGACTTGACGGACAACGTGGTCGCCGGCCGGGTCGTCCCGCCGCGCGGCCTCGTCGTGCACGATGACGAGGATCCCTATCTGGTGGTCGCCGCCGACAAGGGGACGGCGAGCTTCTCCGATCTGGCCAATGCCATCGCGCAGGCCCGCGGCTTCTGGCTGGGCGACGCCTTCGCCTCGGGCGGCTCGCACGGCTACGACCACAAGGCGCTCGGCGTGACCGCGCGCGGCGCGTGGGAGTGCGTGCGAGCGCATTTCCGGGAGCTCGGCGTCGACGCCGACACGGCGCCGCTCTCGGTGGCCGGCATCGGCGACATGAGCGGCGACGTCTTCGGCAACGGGCTCCTCCGCTCCTCGCACCTCCGCCTCCAGGCGGCCTTCAACCACCGTCACGTCTTCCTCGACCCCGATCCCGACCCGACGGCGAGCTTCGCCGAGCGGGAGCGGCTCTACCGCGCCGGCCTCGGCTGGGACGCGTACGACCCGGCCGCGCTCTCGCCGGGCGGCGCCGTCGTGGCGCGGACGGCCAAGCGCGTCGTGCTCTCGCCCGAGGCGCAGCGTCTCCTCGGCCTCGCGAGCCCGGAGGCGAGCGGCGAGCGGCTGGTCCAGGCCGTCCTCACGCTCGACGCCGACCTCCTCTTCAACGGCGGCATCGGCACCTACGTCAAGGCGGCGGCGGAGACGCACGCCGAGGTCGGCGACCCGGCGAACGACGCGGTCCGGGTGAACGCCGAGGCGCTGCGCGGGCGCGTCGTGGCCGAAGGCGGGAACCTCGGCTTCACGCAGCGGGCGCGGATCGCCTTCGCGCTCGCCGGCGGCCGCATCAATACCGACGCCATCGACAACTCGGCCGGCGTCGACCTCTCGGACCACGAGGTGAACCTCAAGATCTGCCTCCGGCCCGTGGTCGAGGCGGGGGAGCTCGCTCCCGACGCCCGCCACGCGCTCCTCCAGGCGGTGACGGACGACGTCGTCGAGCGCGTGCTCGCCCACAACCGCCGGCAGGCACGGCTGCTCGACCTGGACCAGCTCCGGAGCCGGACCCGGCTCGCCGACTTTCGCGACCTGATCGCCGAGCTCGAGCGGACCGCGGGCCTCGACCGCGCGCTCGAGGCGCTGCCCGACCGCGAGGCGCTGCGCGCCCGGCGCGGCACCTTCCTCGGGCTCACGCGTCCGGAGCTGGCCGTGCTCACCGCGTACGCGAAGATCCATCTCCAGCGAGAGATGCTCGCCTCACCCCTGCCCGACGACCCGCTCGTGGAGTCGTACCTGCTCGCCTACTTCCCGGCCGACGTCGTCGCTCGCTACCCGGCGGCCGTGCGGGCCCATCGCCTGCGCCGCGAGATCATCGCCGCCGAGGTGGCGAACGCGCTCGTCGACCACATGGGCGTGACCTTCGTCTCCCGCATCGTCCACGACACCGGGGCCGCCGTGGTCGGCGTGCTGCGCGCGTGGGCCGTCGGCTGGCGGCTCGGGGGCGGCGACGCGCTCGCCGCGGCGATCGCCGCGAGCGCCGCCGCGGTCGACGTCGAGAGCGCCTGCCGGCTGGCCCTCGAGGCGAGCGCCGAGCGGGTCACCAAGTGGGTCCTCGCCAACACCGATGCCGAGCGCCCGGCGGCCGGCATGGTGGCCGACCTCGGCCCGGCGGTCGCGGCCATCCGTGGCCGTCTACCCGACTGGGTGACGGGCGCCGAGGCGGAGACCTTCCACAAGCGCGTCTCGGAGCTGACGATCGCCGGGCTGCCCCCCGAGCTCGCGCGCGACCTCGCGACGGCCGAGTGGCTCGTCGGCCCGCTCGACGTGGTGACCGTCGCGCGACGGACGCGTACCGAGCCCGACGCGGCAGGCGCCGCCTACTACGCGCTCGGCCAGCACGTCGACTTCGGCTGGGTGTTCGCGCGGCTCGCCGAGACCGCCGCCGACGACCGCTGGCAGCGGCGCGCGGCGGAGGGCCTCGTCGAGGACCTGCTCCGCGCCCGCCGGCGCCTCGCGTGCCGGCGCCTCGAGGAGCCGCCCGGTGCGCTGCCGGAGCGGGCGCTCGGCGCCGTCCAGGCGCTCATCCGCGATCTCCGCGCCGCGCCACGCGTCTCGCTGGCGGCGCTCCAGGTGGTGGTGCGGGAGATCCGGCGGCTGGCCGAGGAGGGAGGAGACTGATGGCGGTCGTGCGGGTGCTGTTCGCGTTGCTGCTCGGCTTCATCCTGGGCGTCGGGGCGACGGTCTGGGTCCTCCAGTCGGGTGCCGGCGTCGCATTCCTGCGCGCCACCGAGCCGGTCCAGGACCTGGAGCGGCGGCTGCGCGACATGGAGCAGCAGCGCGATCAGCTCGCGCGGCAGCTCGAGGACGTCGTGGCGCGCGCGGGCCGCATGGAGAGCTCGTTCACCGAGCTCGAGCGGCGCTTCCACGACCTCCAGCGCGAGCTCGACGAGCGGCGTCGGCCGGCGGGGGCGGGAGCGCCGCCGTGACCGCTACCAGCGCGGGCCGGCGGCACCGAGCGCCGCGAGCTTGAGGACGAGGCAGATGGCGAGCGCGCCGACGATGCTCGGCAGGACCGGGTGGCCGAGGATGGCCGGGCCGGGGGACCAGCCGCCGAGCGCCCACAGCCAGCCCCCGGCGTAGAGACCTGCCAACCCCGCGAGCAGGGACACGCCGCGCACGTTCACGCCGGGACGCAGGATCCGCTCGGCCGCCGCCCCCGCTGCAGCGGAGACCAGGAGCAGCTGCGCCAGGCGGGAGGCCTCGCCGAGCAGTTCCGGGTCCGGCCGCATTAGTGATAGGGAGAGCAAGGGATATGCCAGCACGATGCCTCTTGGCGTCCCGCGGGGACCGGACCAGGGCCGGCGCGGACGTGACACCACGTTCACGGCTGTGCGGGCGGGAAGGAGTCGGACGTTGGTGCGGGTGACGGTGCTCGGCTCGGGCGACGCCTTCGGGTCGGGCGGGCGCCTGCACAGCGCCTACCTGGTGGAGAGCGCCGGCGCGACGTTCCTGCTCGATTGCGGTCCGACGATCCTTCAATCTTTGAAATCCGCCGGTCACGACACCGGCCGCATCGACTTCGTGCTCGTGTCGCATCTGCACGGCGACCACTTCGGAGGCGTCCCGTTCCTCTTCATGGAGTACATCTACGAGCGGCCGCGCACGCGTCCGCTCGGCGTCCACGGGCCGCCCGGGACCGAACGCCGCGTCCGCGCCCTGTTCGCCGCCCTCTACGAGAAGAACGCCCAGATGCCGACACCCTTTGCCGTGCGTTTCGAGGAGCTGGAACCGGGGACGACGCGCGACCTGGGCGGTGTCCAGGTGAGCGCCTTTCGCGTGCCGCACACGCCGGAGCTCGTCGCGCTCGGCTACCGGATCGAGGCCGGGGGCCGGTCCATCCTCTATTCGGGCGACTCGGCCTGGACGGAGGAGTTCATCGTGCAGTCCCGCGGCGCCGACCTGTTCATCTGCGAGTGCTCCACCTACGAGACGCGGCTCGACATCCACGTCTCGTATCCCGAGATCGCGGCCCGTGCACGCGAGCTCGGGTGCAAGCGACTCCTCCTCTCGCACCTCGGCGCGGAGCCGCTGCGACACCTGCCGGACATCACCCTCGAGTGTGCCCGGGACGGGATGACCGTCGAGCTCTGAGCGCCTCCGCGGGTGTGAGGACGAGCGCTCCCTCGCGCTCGGGCTCGGGGGAAGCGAAGAGGCCCTCGACGCCGGCGCCGACGAGCGCGGCGACGAACGGCACCTCGTGCGCGCGCGCCGGCGCCTCGCGCACGGCGGCCGCCACGGCGAGCGCGAGGCGCGCCGCGGCGGGCCGCCTCGTCTCCGCCAGCACGTAGGCGGTGCCCGCGAGCCGCCGCGCCAGCGTGGCGGGCGGGTAGAGGGCCGCGGCGGCGCGCGCCAGGACCTCGCGCAGGCGCTCTTGCTGCTGGAGCGGCGTCAGCACGATCGGGCTCTGCCGGATGGCGTCGACCTCCTCCACGTACGGCGCCGCCGCCTCGGGGGCGGGACCCCAGGCGCGGAACTCCGGTTCCTTGATGAGCTGGATCGAGTCGGCGGCCAGGGCGGCCGCCTCCTCGGCGCCGCCGGGCGGCTGCGCGTGCGACGAGACGGGCTCGGCCGGCGGTGCCGGTGGTTCGGTGGTCAGTCGCGGCCGCACGCGCAGGTAATCGTGCCCCGGCTCCGCGGTCCCGGCGCGCTCCTGTGCTTCGACGAGCAGCGCGTCGAGGACGCGCCAGCTCGCCGCCACCAGCCGGAGCCCTTCCGACTCGATCCGCTGGCGGGTGGTGCGGAGCTGCTTGCGGCCGACGTCGACGACCTGGAGATCGCGGAGTCCCGCCGGCTCGTTCACCTGCGCGGCGACGAGCAGCGTGCCGGTCGCGAGCGGACGCATGAGCCACAGGATGCGATCGCCACGCCCGTCGACGGCCGACACCAGGCCCTCGAGCTCGACGGCGGCCGGGCGCGACTGCTCGGGCTCGGGAGGCGCCGCGGGCCGTGGCACGCCGCGCTGGGCGAGGCGGTAGAGCGCCCGCCGGATCGCCTTGCGCACGGCCTTCTCCGGCGCGCGCGCCTCGAGCCGCACGAGCAGCGCGGCGACCTCCGGGCTCGGCAGGTCGCCGAGGGCGTCGGCGAGGGCGCCGCCATCCGGGCCGGCGAGCAGCGCGAGCACGCGATCCTCGGTCGCATGACCGGCGACCAGCTCCGCGGCATCGAGCCCGAGGCGGGCGAGCGTCTCCGTGCCGGGGACGCGCCGCTCCGTCAATGAGCGGCCCCCGCGCGCGGGAAGGCGGCCAGCCGCGTCTCGACGTGGTCGTGGATCCAGTGGGCGTCCCACCACTCGACCGGGTCGACGTGGACGCCGTGGATCATGACGCTGAAGTGGAGATGATCACCGCCGGCGAGGCCGGTATCGCCGGTCTTGCCGAGGACGTCGCCGCGGTGGAGGGTCGTCCCGGCGGTGACCGTCACCTCGCTCAGGTGCCCGTACAGGGAGAAGAGGCCGAGGCCGTGGTCCAGGATGACGGCGTTGCCGTAGATGCCGAGCGGCCCCGCGAAGACGACGCGTCCCGTGTTGCCGGCGGGCACGGGGCTGCCGCGCAGGGAGGCGAGGTCGAAGCCGAGGTGCGTCTGATGGTCGATCGCCTGGCCGCGGTACACGTAGGTCCGGCGGTCGGCGAAGCCGGAGAGCGGCGCCGAGTCGGGCAGGCGCAGGAAGGCGCCCTCCCAGAGCGGCTCGGCCGCGCTCTCGCGGCAGAGCTCGCGCACCCGCTTCTCGGTGGCGATGCGCAGCTCGCGGTTGATGCGCAGGTACCCCGCCACGAGGTCGCCGTCGCTCGGGAGCCCGTTGGCCTCGAGCAGCTCGGGGACCTTGCGGGCGAGGAAGTCCTCGCTCAGCTCGAGCGTCTTCTCGGCGAAGCGCCGCGGCCGCACGACGGCGTCGAGGCGGACGGCGCGCCGGTTGCCGGCCTGGTCGGCCGCGACCACGGTCGGCACGGCTCCCGACGGCGCGTCCGGCGGCACGGCGAAGAGCGTGGCGCGGAGCGCCCGGTCGGCGAAGAGCCCCGGCGCGCCCGGGAAGTTCACCTCGCCCACCGCGACGCCGGTCTCGACGGCGTCGGTGCCGACGCGGTAGACGGCGCACTCCGAGCCCCCGAGACGCACGACGTGCTGCTGCGAGAGCACCTCGAGCGTCGGTGGCGTCAAGTCGACGGTCACGGGGCGGGTGAGCCGCGGCGCGCGACGCAGCGCGCTCAGCCACGAGTGGTCGGTGGCGACGACCTCGAGGCGGCCCGGGCCCTCGGCCAGGTGCGCCGCCGCGGCGTCGACGGTCGGCGTCAGCCGGACCTCGTGGACGCCGCTGCCGAGCCAGGAGCGGCGCGGGAAGTCCTCGCTCGCGACCACCGCCGGCGCGCCTCCGGCCCCGCCCGCGAGTCGCACCTCGACGTGCGCGAGGCCGGTGCCCCGGTCGCGCGCGATCACCACGAGCGGTGTCGCCCGGCCGACCACGTCGACCGGCGTCTCGAGCGCGACCGTCGGCGCCAGCGGCTCGGCGCGCGTCACGAGCAGCGCGATCGCGATGGCGAGCAGCGTGATGAAAAGGAACCGTCGCATCAGCCGAGCGTCCGCACCACGGCGAGCAGGTTTCGCGTGATGCGGTGGGTGGCACCCCAGATGATGTGCTCGCCGACCGGATAGCAGTCGATCGGCACCTGCCGGCCCTCGAAGTCCCAGAGCTCGCGCCGCTCGGCGCCGGGTGCGTCCAGGAGGCGGAGCGGCACGGTGAAGACGGCCTCGACCTCGTCCCGGCAGAGCGTCCATCGGTAGGGGTGAGGGACGAGGCCGACGAACGGCGTGATCACGAACTCGGTCGCCATGGTCTCGATGTCGTCGAGCGGACCGAGCAGGCGAACGTCGGCGGGGTCGAGCCCGATCTCCTCGCGCGCCTCGCGCAGCGCCGTCGCCACCAGGTCGGCGTCGTCGGGATGGCAGCGGCCGCCCGGGAACGCGACCTGCCCCTGATGCTGGCGCAGCAGGCGGGAGCGGCGGGTGAAGAGGAGGTGCGGCTCCCCGTCGACGGGGAGGAGCGGGACCAGCACGGCGGCCGGCGTCTTCCCCGGCCGCACGAGCACGGCGCGCTCGCGCGCGGCGAGGGCCGGCGCGAGTGCCTCCGCGAGGCGTTCGGTCATGCGTTGTCGGATGAGAGTAGCATCTGTGGTAGGAGTGAGGCCAATGGGCGCCGGTCACGTGATCGTGCTGCGCTACCACGAGATCGCGCTCAAGGGGCGCAACCGGCCCTTCTTCGTGCGCCGGCTGGTGGACAACATCGTGCGCGCCACCGCCGGCCTGCCCGTCGGCGCGATCGCGCGCGCCTCGGCGCGCCTGCTGCTGCCGCTCGGGGACGTCACCGCCTGGCCGGAGGCGCGGGCGCGGCTCGCGCGCGTGTTCGGCCTCGCCAACCTCTCGCTCGCGCACGAGGTGGCCCTCGCCGGCGAGGCCGGCGCGGCCCTCGAGCGCCTCGGCGCGAGGATCGTCGAGCGGCTCGGCGGGGTGTCCGTGCCGAGCTTTCGCGTCCAGACCAAGCGGGCCGACAAGCGCTTCCCGTTCCCGTCGCCCGAGGTGAGCCGGCGGCTGGGGCACGTGATCCAGGCGGCCACCCGCTCGCGCGTCGACCTCGAGCACGCGGCGGTGACGGTGGCCGTCGACATCCTGCCCGGGCGCGCCTTCTTCTCGCTCGAGAAGGTGGCGGGCGCGGGCGGGCTGCCGGTCGGGACGAGCGGGCGGGTGCTGGCCCTCCTCTCGGGCGGCATCGACTCGCCCGTCGCCGCCTGGCGGATGATGCGGCGCGGGTGCGCCGTCGACTTCGTGCACTTCCACAGCGCGCCCTTCCACGATCGGACGAGCCAGGAGAAGGCGCGCCAGATCGCCGCCGAGCTCGTCCGCTGGGAGCTCGACGCCGCGCTCCACCTGGTCGCCTTCGGCGAGGTTCAGCGCCAGATCGTCGCAGCGGTCGGGCGGCCGCTGCGCGTCGTCCTCTACCGGCGGATGATGCTCCGCATCGCCGAGGCGATCGGGCGGCCGGCAGGCGCCGAGGCGCTGGTGACGGGCGAGAGCCTCGGCCAGGTCGCGTCGCAGACGCTCCCCAATCTTGCGGTGATCGAGGCGGCGGTGCCGCTGCCGGTCCTCCGCCCGCTGATCGGCATGGACAAGGGCGAGATCTCCGCCGAGGCCGCGCGGCTCGGCACGTTCGAGACCTCGGTCATCCCCGACCAGGACTGCTGCCAGCTCTTCGTGCCGCCACACCCGGCCACGCGGGCGCATCCCGAAGACGTGGCGGCGGCGGAGTCGCGGCTCGACGTCCCGGCGCTCGTCGCGCTCGGCGTGGCGGGCACCGAGCGCGTGCGGCTGTGCTGGCCCGCGGAACCGGCGGAGCCGCCGGCGCGCTCAGTCGTCGGCCGCTAGCACGACGAAGATCCGGCGGATCGCCTCGCGGCCGAGGCGCGCGTTCAGACGTGAGCGGAGCTCGTGCTTCAGGAACTGCAGCTCCTGCATCCACTCGGAGCTGTCGACGGCGACGAGGAGCACGCCGCGCGCGAGCCGCCGCGGGCGCGCGTGGCGCGCGAGCGTCGCCCCGACCGCGGCATCCCACTCGCTCCACACCGCCCAGTCCTCGAGCCCCGCGCCCGTGGGCAGGCGGGCGAGCACCGTGCGCAGCACGTCGCCGAGGCGCGTGGGAACGCGCGCCGGCCGCGGTCGGGTCACGGCCGCGCCCCCTTGCAAAAAATCGCTTGACAACACAACATGTGGTGGTATATGCGCCTCCGCACACCATACCTGGGAGGGGCTTGATGGCGAGGGAGCCGGTGGGCGAGGTGCTGGACGGGGGGCTGTCGGGGGCGGAGGCGGGGCCGGCACCGGGGCGCCGCGGCCTGGCGATCGCGCGGCAGTTCACCACGGCGGGCACGAGCCCGTTCGACGAGGTCGAGTGGGAGATCCGTGCTGCCGTGATCCAGGGCGAGGGCGGCGAGACGGTCTTCGAGCAGCGTGACGTCGAGGTGCCGCGCCGCTGGTCGCAGCTTGCGACCAACGTCGTCGTCTCGAAATACTTCCGCGGGCCGCTGGGGAGCCCGGCCCGGGAGCGGAGCGTCCGCCAGCTCGTCGCCCGGGTGGTGAACACGATCGGCTCCTGGGGTGCGGAGCAGGGCTACTTCGCCACGCCCGACGACGCCCGCGCGTTCACCGACGAGCTGACGCACCTCCTGCTGCATCAGAAGCTCTCCTTCAACAGCCCGGTCTGGTTCAACGTCGGCGTCGAGGCGAAGCCGCAGTGCTCGGCCTGCTTCATCCTCTCGGTCGACGACACCATGGATTCGATCCTCGACTGGTATCGCAGGGAGGGCGTCATTTTCAAAGGCGGCTCGGGCTCGGGCGTGAACCTCTCGCGGCTCCGCTCGTCCAAGGAGCGCCTTGGCGGCGGCGGCACGGCGTCGGGGCCCGTGTCGTTCATGCGGGCGGCCGACGCCTCGGCCGGGGTCATCAAGTCCGGCGGGAAGACGCGACGGGCGGCCAAGATGGTGGTCCTCAACGCCGACCACCCGGACATCGTGGAGTTCATCCGCTGCAAGGCCGAGGAGGAGCGCAAGGCGTGGGCGCTCATCGCCGCGGGCTACGACCGTTCCCTCGACGGGCCGGCATACGGCTCGATCTTCTTCCAGAACGCCAACAACTCCGTGCGGGTGACTGACGAGTTCATGCGGGCGGCGCTCGAAGGGCGTCCGTGGAGCACCCGCTTCGTGACCAGCGGCGAGGTGGCGGAGACGATGCCGGCGCGCACCATCCTGCGCCTGATCGCCGAGGCCACCCACCAGTGCGGCGATCCGGGGATGCAGTTCGACACCACCATCAACGACTGGCACACCTGCCCGAACTCGGGGCGCATCAACGCGTCCAACCCGTGCTCGGAGTACATGCACCTCGACGACAGCGCCTGCAATCTCGCGAGCCTGAACCTCATGCAGTTCATCGACGCCGCGGGCGTCTTCGACGTCGCCGCCTTCCGGCACGCGGTCGACATCGCCATCACCGCGCAGGACATCGTCATCGACCGCTCGAGCTATCCGACGTCCGAGATCGCGGCCAACGCGCATGCCTACCGCGAGCTCGGCCTCGGCTACGCCAATCTGGGCGCGCTCCTGATGTCGCTCGGCCTGCCCTACGACTCGGACGCGGGCCGGGAGTACGCGGGAGCGCTGACCGCGCTCATGTGCGGCGAGGCCTACCTGCAGTCGACGCGTCTGGCGGCCGCGCTCGGGCCGTACGAGGGCTTCGCGCGCAACCGCGAGCCGCAGCTGCGCGTCGTCGACAAGCACCGCGCGCACGCCCACCGGCTCGACCCGGCGCTGGTGCCCCTCGACCTCCTCGCGGCCGCGCGCGAGGTCTGGGACACGGGGCTCGCGGAAGCGCGCGCGCACGGCGTGCGCAACTCGCAGGTGACCGTGCTCGCGCCCACCGGCACGATCGCCTTCATGATGGACTGCGACACGACGGGGGTGGAGCCCGACATCGCGCTCGTCAAGTACAAGAAGCTGGTCGGCGGCGGCGTGCTGAAGATCGTCAACACGACGGTGCCGCGGGTGCTCCGCCGCCTCGGCTACGACTCGCGCGAGGTGCAGGAGATCGTCGAGTACATTGACGAGCACGAGACGATCGAGGGGGCCCAGGCGCTCCGGCCCGAGCACCTCCCGGTCTTCGACTGCGCCTTCCGGCCGGCGCGCGGCAGCCGGTCGATCCATCCGCTCGGCCACATCCGGATGATGGCCGCGGTGCAGCCGTTCATCTCGGGGGCGATCTCGAAGACGATCAACGTCCCCGAGCAGGCGACCGTGGAAGACATCGAGGAGGCGTACGTCGAGTCCTGGCGCCTCGGCTTGAAGGCGGTCGCGATCTACCGCGACGGCTGCAAGAAGACGCAGCCGCTCAACACCGTGAAGCCCGGCGCGCAGCGCGCCGACGCCGACAGGGGCGAGGTGAAGGCGGCGGCACCGGAGCCGGCCAGGCGGATCACGGGAGGGGCGGAGGGGAAGCCGGAGCCGGTCAGGCGGCGGCTTCCAACCAACCGACATGCCCTCTGCCACAAGTTCGACATCGCCGGCCACGAGGGCTACATCCACGTCGGCTTCCACGAGGACGGCACGCCCGGCGAGATCTTCATCAAGATGGCCAAGGAGGGAAGCACGATCTCCGGCCTGATGGATACGATCGGCGTCCTCACCTCGATGGCGCTGCAGTACGGCGTGCCGCTCGAGGTGCTGGTTTCCAAGTTCAGCCACGTGCGCTTCGAGCCGTCGGGCTTCACCAAGAACCCGGACATCCCGATCGCGAAGTCTCTCATCGACTACATCTTCCGCTTCCTCGGCACTCGGTTTCTGGGCGCCGAGCAGCGCGTGGCGATCGGCCTGGCCGAGCGCCCCGAGCCGGCGCCGGTGACGACGCCGGCGGTGACGGCGACCTCCACCCGGGCCCCGCTCGCCTTCAGCCCGCAGGCGGATGCGCCGAGCTGTCCGGACTGCGGGTCGCTGATGATCCGCAACGGCTCCTGTTACAAGTGCCTCAACTGCGGCGCGACGAGCGGCTGCTCGTAGCCGCGGCGGCTTCGATGTGTGGAGGCGGCGGCGGAGTGGTGGGGCGGTAGGCCTCCTCGGCGGGGTGGTGGTCCGCGGGGCGGACGCGGGGCGCCTTTCGAGGCGCCCCGCGGCGGCGGGCGGCTTGACAGCGTGAGAACCGCTTCTATAAGAGGCCGCAGCCGGCCGGATTCGAGCCCGCACGCCCGTCGACGAGGAGCCACCGATGGCGGAAACCCTGAAGTTCACCGAGGACCACCTGTGGGTGCGCGTGGAGGGGAACCGCGCGCACCTTGGGATCTCGGAGTACGGTCAGGCCGACCTCGGCGAGGTAATCGCGGTGGAGCTGCCCGACGTCGGCGATGAGCTCGAGAAGGGCGAGCCCTTCGGCGAGATCGAGTCCGTGCGCACCGTCTCCGAGCTGCTCGCGCCGCTGAGCGGCACGGTCGTCGCGACCAACACCGAGCTCGACGACCACCCGGCGATCGTCAACGAGGATCCCTACCACGAGGGCTGGCTCGTGGAGGTCGAGATGACGGACGAGGCGGAGCTCGAGGACCTGATGGATGCCGACGAGTACGAAGAGTACGCCGCCGGCGAAGAGGAGAGCTGAGGCCTAGCGTCGCTGGCGGCCGTCGCGCGACGAGCTGCGGAAGCGATAGACGATCTCGCCAGGCTTGACGAGCCCGAGCTGCCGGCGGGCGAGCTCCTCGAGGTAGAGGTCGTCGTCCTTGAGTCGCGCGAGGTCCTCGCGGAGCCGCGCGTTCTCTTCGAGCAGCGCGAACGCCGTCCGCCCCAGGTCCTGCCGCTCGGCGCGCAGCCGGAGGAGATGCGGGACGCCGTGCTCGCCGATCAGAGCCGACACCGTCACCGTGGCGATGGCCAGCAGCAGCACCGCGCTCAGCACTCGCCCGCTCGCCATCCGCACCGCGAAGAGTGGTAACGGAAAGCGTGCACGGAGGCAACGGCGAAGAAGTAGAACGTCCTGCTACTCCCCGCTGTCCGAGAGAGGGGAACGCCATTCTAGGGTCGGGATGATCGAGCGCGGACGCCGAGCGCCGGTTTAAAAAAAAATTTCCAAAACGGCGGTCGTCTATTGACTCTTGCGCCGACGCACCTCTATACTTCGTGCCGTGGTGGTTGAGGTGTGGAGTGGCTTCTCGCCTGAGAGAGGGACGGAAGGGAACGTTCTCGATTCCAACAGGAGGTAACCATGGCGGCAAAGAAGAAGGCGAAGAAGGCGAAGAAGAAGAGCAAGGCGAAGAAAAAGGCCCCCTCGAAGAAGAAGGGGTCGAAGAAGAAGTAGTGAGCGCGTTGGCTGCATCCGATCCGCAGTTGCTAGGCACGTAAGACCCAAGGATTTCATCTCAGGCGAGAATGGGCCCGTTGGCCGGGCCCACGGAAAGGCCCTTCGAGTCACGAAGGGCCTTTTTCGTTGGAGCGCCAAAGGCTCGCCCATGCTGAGCGCCGACATCGTCCGCCCCGAGAGCGCGCGCTACACGACGTCGCTCCTCTGCATTCCCGGCCTCTGGGCGGGGCCTGACGTCTGGCGCGCCTTCGCGGGCTACCTGGCGCACCGGGGCTGGGAGAGCCACCTGCTCGACGTGCGGGCGCTCGATGCGGGCGTCGCGGAGCGAGCGGCCGCCGTGGCGGCGCATGCGGCGGCGCTGCCCACCCCGCCCGTGCTGCTCGGCCACGACTTGGGAAGCCTGGTCGCCCTCGCCGCCGCGGCGCGCACCCGGACCGCCGCCGTGGTGCTCCTGGCCCCGCTCGTGCCGGGCAGCGCCCCGGCCCGTGCCCTCGCGCTCCGGCCGGGGACCTTCCTGCAGCTCCTGCTCGCGCGGCCGGTGCCGCCGCCGGGCGTCCGCGCGGCGGCGCCGCTGTGCGGCGAGCTCGCGGCGCCGCTCGGCCGCGCCGTCGTCGCGAGCCTCGCCCCGGAGAGCCCGCGCGTGCTGCGCGAGGTGGTGCGGCCGCGAACGCCGCCGGCCGCCGTCGCCGGCGTCCCCGCGCTCGTCGTCACGGGCGACCGCGACCCGCTGCTGCCCGCGCCGGCGGCTGCCGCCTTCGCCCGCGCTCTCGGCGCGGAGCATCAGTCGCTCGACGGCGCCGGTCACTGGCTGTTCGCGGGTCCCGCCTGGCAGCGCGGCGTCGGGCTCGTGCACCGCTGGATCATCCAGCGGCTGGGCGAGCCGCTGCTCGAGCGCTACGCCGAGGCGATGACCGAGCGCGAGGAGGACCGCTGACTCGCTAGGCTAGTCAGGAGCTCGACTCGAGATGGAATCTCCGCGCGCGCCGCGCGCGCGGCCGAGCGCAGCGAGCGGGGAGTGAGGACCCGGCGGGCTCCGCCCGCCGGGGCGAGGGGCGGGAAGCCCCTCGCTGATCTAGGTTGCCTTGGGCTCGAGGAACGTGTGCAGGCCGCACTCCGTCTTGGCCTGCCCGGCCCAGCGGCCGCTCCGCTCGTCGCCGCCGGCGAGCGGCGGCCGCGTGCACGGCGCGCAGCCGATGCTCGTGTACCCCTGCTCGAAGAGCGGATGGGTGGGGATACCGTGACGCTCGAGGTAGTAGAACGTGTCCTTCGACGTCCACGACGCCAGCGGGTTCACCTTGTAGAGGGCGCCCTGCTGGAGCTCCTCGACGATCGGGATCGCTGCCCGCGTCGACGCCTGATCCCGCCGCCGACCGTTGACCCAGGCACGCACGCTCGGGAGATAGCGCTTGAGCGGCTCGACCTTGTTGATGTGGCAGCAGAGGTCCGGGTTGCGCGCGTAGAGGTCGAGGCCGTAGCGCGCGGCGAACTCGGGGCGCGGCATGATCGGCTCGAGCTCGACGAGCCGGAGTCCCAGGCGGCGCACGATCTCGTCACGGTAGGCGAGGGTCTCGGGGAAGTGGAACCCCGTGTTGATGAACACGATCGGCGCCTCGGGGGCGATCGCATGCAGCATGTGGGCGAGGACGACGCCGTCGTGCTGGAAGGAGCAGGTGAGCATCACGTCGGGCCGAAAGCGCTCCCACGCCCACGCGAGAATCCCTTCCGGAGTCGCATGCTCGAGCTCGCGGTTCCACTCGGTGACCGACACGTTGCGACCGTAACACAGGGGTATGGCACGGGCAACGCAGCCCGACGTCTCTCGCATCAGCGCGCTCCACTTTGACACGGCTCGACGGGGCTGTTAGCCCTCGATGGATGAACGCCTACATCATCGACGCCTGCCGGACGCCCCGCGGTCGCCGTGGCGCCGGCCTTGCCGGTGTGCACCCGATCGACCTCTGCACCGTGCCGATGCACGCCATCGTGGCGCGCACCGGCGTGGATGCGACCCGCATCGACGACGCGATCATCGGCTGCGTCACCGAGACGGGCGAGCAGGGCGCCTGCGTCGCGCGCGCCGCGGTGCTGGCCGCCGGCTGGCCGATCGAGATCGCCGGCGTCAGCCTGAACCGCTTCTGCGGCTCGGGCCAGACGGCCGTCAACCTGGCGGCGCAGGGGGCGGCGTCGGGCGCCTACGACCTGGTCTACGCGGGCGGCGTCGAGAGCATGAGCCGCTGCCCGATGGGCTCGGACATGGGCCCGCTGCCGCCGAGCCTGACCGAGCGCTACAACCTCGTGCCGCAGGGCATCTCGGCCGAGATGATCGCCGAGCGCTGGAACTACTCGCGCGAGCAGCTCGACCGCTATGCCCTCGAGAGCCAGCGCCGCGCCTGGCAGGCGATCCAGGAGGGCCGCTTCGAGAAGAGCCTCGTCCCGGTCGCGGACGCGCCGCAGCCGGACGGCTCCCGCAAGACCGTGAAGGTCGACGAGCACCCCCGGCCGCAGACGACGCTCGAGGGGCTCATGGCGCTCAAGCCCTCGTTCAAGGCCGACGGCAAGATCCACGCCGGCAACTCGAGCGGGATCGTCGACGGCGCGGCCGGCGTGCTCATCGCCTCCGGCCGCGGCGTCGACGAGCTCGGCCTTACGCCGCGGGCGCGCATCGTCGACACCGTCATCGTCGGCTCCGAGCCCGTGATCATGCTGACCGGCCCCATCCCGGCCACCGAGAAGATCCTCCGCCGCACGGGCATGACGATCGCCGACGTGGATCTGGTCGAGATCAACGAGGCATTCGCGCCCGTGCCGATGATCACCATGCAGGAGGTCGGTATCCCGCCCGAGAAGGTGAACGTGAACGGCGGCGCGATCGCCCTGGGCCATCCGCTCGGCGCAACGGGCGCCATGCTGATCGGCACGCTGCTCGACGAGCTCGAGCGCCAGGACAAGACCGTCGGCCTGTGCACCATGTGCATCGGCTACGGCATGGGCATCGCGACGATCATCGAGCGGGTGTAGGTCGTCGCTGTAGTCGCGCGGCGGCGGGCGGGGCCGGGGGCCGGCGCTCCGCGCTCTCGCCGGTCATCGACGCCGCGGCCACGGGCCCACCGCGTGTCCGGCTCGAGAGGTCGCGGCGGCCCCCGGCCCCGCCCACCGCCGCGGGTCACGACAACGCCGGCCCCCGCTCGATACTCCTCTACTGGAGACGAGTGGAGATGTCCTCGAAGCGCAGCCTGCACGTGCGAAGGGCCGCGAGACCCGAGCCCCGGGCGGGGGTGGCCCCCGCCGCGATCTCTTGAGCCGGATGCGCAGCTGGCCCGTGGTCGAGGCGAGAATAACCGGCGAGAGCGTGAGCGGAGAGGGCCACCCCCGCCCGGGGCGAGCGTCCTACAGCCCCTACGCGACGTGCAGGCTGCGCTTCGGGACGTCCCGCATGAGGATGTCGTCGGGCGACTCGCTGGGCTCGGCGCGCGTCAGGCGCTCGACGCCCTCGCGGACCTCCCGGCGGGTCATCTGGATCCCGTA
>Ga0209376_1000280_pt1 | contig 57248 bp, 53 predicted proteins | sample GraSoiAngelo_134_FD_185891 | JGI IMG/M metagenome (GOLD analysis project Ga0209376, IMG submission 185891) | Grasslands soil microbial communities from the Angelo Coastal Reserve, California, USA - 14_0929_05_30cm (SPAdes) (version 2) | ecosystem: Environmental > Terrestrial > Soil > Grasslands ...
CCCATGCGGAATACCCTCCTGAGGCTGGCCGGGCTGACGCTCTTCGCCCTGCCGCTGTCGGCGCAGACCGCCGACGACATCATCGCGAAATACATCAAGACGGTCGGCGGCATGGACCGCATCCAGGCCGTGACGACGCTGCGGCGCACCGGGAAGTTCACGGGGGGCGGCGGCTTCGAGGCGGCGGTCCTCCAGGAGAACAAGCGGCCGAACAAGGTGCGGGAGGAGTTCTCGCTGCAGGGGCTGACGGGGGTCAACGCCTACGATGGACACACCGGTTGGAAGATCGAGCCCTGGCAGGGGAAGAAGGACGCCGAGGCGCTGAGCGAAGAGGAGATGCGGGAGATCGTGGAGGACGCCGACTTCGACGAGCCCCTCATCAACTACCAGCAGAAGGGGAACAAGGTGGAGCTGGTCGGCACGGAGCAGGTCGAGGGCACGGACGTGTTCAAGCTCAAGGTCACGCTCGCGAGCGGCGACGTGCGCTACTACTACATGGATACCGACTACTACGTCCCCATCAAGATCGAGAAGAAGCGCATGATCCGCGGGGCGGAGCAGGAGTTCGAGACGTCGCTCGGCGACTACAAGGAGGTCGCCGGCTGGTACCTGCCGTATTCGATCGAGAGCGGTCGCAAGGGCAGCGAGGACAGGCAGAAGATCACGATCGAGAAGATCGAGGCCAACGTTCCGATCGACGACCGCCGTTTCCAAAAGCCTGCGAGGGATTGAGCGATGATGACTCCACGGTTGGGTAGCTGCTGCGCCGCTGCGCTCACCGTCCTGCTGGCGGGTGCCGCGGGCGCGCAAACGGCGCCGCCACGTGCGTCGGTGAGGGTGGACTCCGCCACCATCTCCGGCCTGGGGGCCCGCAACATCGGGTCGGCCGCGATGAGCGGCCGCATCGCGGCGCTCGCCGCCGTGCACGAAGGGCCACGACTCACCGTCTACGTCGGCGCCGCCAGCGGCGGCGTGTGGAAGTCGGTCAACGGCGGCACGACCTTCAAGCCGGTGTTCGACAAGCAGGCGGTCCAGTCGATCGGCGCGGTCACGATCGACCCGAAGAACCCCAAAGTGATTTGGGTCGGCAGCGGTGAGGCGTGGACGCGGAACAGCGCGTCCATTGGGGACGGCGTCTACAAGTCCACGGACGGCGGCGACAACTGGACCAACCTCGGCCTCAGGGAGTCCGAGCGCATCGCCAAGATCCTCGTCGACCCCACCGAATCGAACACCGTCTACGTCTGCGTCCCGGGCAAGCTCTGGAGCGACAGCGACGAGCGCGGCGTGTACAAGACGACGGACGGCGGCAAGACGTGGACCAAGGTCCTCAAGGGGGCCAATGCGTCCACGGGATGCTCGATGATGTCGATGGATCCGCAGACTCCGAAGACGCTGTTTGCCGGGATGTGGGACTTCCGCCGCAAGGGATGGACGTTCCGCTCGGGGGGCGACGGCCCGGACGCGCCCAGCGCCAGTGGCCTGTTCAAGACCACGGACGGCGGCGCGTCGTGGACCGAGCTCGACGAGAACAGCGCCAGGGGACTGCCGTCGAAGCCCTGGGGGCGGGTCGCGGTCACCGTGGCGCCGTCGAAGCCCAACGTGGTCTACGCCTTCATCGAGGCGGTGCCGCCCAAGAACGCGCTGTATCGCTCCGAGGACGGCGGCAAGACCTGGGAAGCCCGCGATCGCAGCCAGCTCATGATCTGGCGGCCTTTCTACTTCGCGAACCTGATCGTCGACCCGAAGAACGAGAACAGGATCTACAAGCCGGACCTGTCGCTCATCGTCAGCACCGACGGGGGGACGAGCTTCAGCAACATCGGGGGCGGCTCGCACGGCGACTTCCACGACGTGTGGGTCGATCCCACCAGCACCGACCACCTCATCGCCGGCGACGACGGCGGCCTGTGGTATTCATACGATGCGGGCAACAAGTGGTGGAAGGCCGACAATCTTCCCGTCTCGCAGTTCTACCACGTCAGCGTGGACATGGACCGCCCCTACCACGTGTACGGCGGTCTGCAGGACAACAGCTCCTGGGTCGGCGAGTCGGAGTATCCCGGCGGCATCACGAGCAGCCGGTGGGAGAACATGTACGGTGGGGACGGCTTCTGGATGTTCGTCGATCCCACCGACCCCGACTACATCTACGCCGAGTACCAGGGCGGCGAGATCGGACGCGTCAACCGCAAGACTCACGAATCGCGCAACATCAAGCCCCTCCCCCGCTACGCCGAGGGCAAGCTGCGCTACAACTGGAACACGCCCATCCACGTGAGTGCGACGCGCAAGGGCACGATCTACATCGGCGCCCAGTTCCTGTTCCGCTCGCGTGACTTCGGGCAGACGTGGGACCGCATCTCCCCCGACCTTACGACCAACGATCCGGCGAAGCAGCGGCAGGAGCAGTCGGGCGGCGTGACGATCGACAATTCGTCCGCGGAGACGCACACCACGATCTACGCCATCTCCGAGTCGCCCAAGAACCCGAACGTGCTCTGGGTCGGCACGGACGACGGCAACGTGCAGCTCTCGCGGGACGGAGGCAAGACCTGGACGAACGTCGTCACCAACATCAAGGGACTGCCGGCCAACGCCTGGGTGTCCTCGCTCGAGGCGGGGCACTTCGACGACGGCACGGTCTACGCCACGTTCGACCTGCACACGTTCGGCGACATGCGCCCGTACCTGTACCGGTCGGCCGATTTCGGCAGGACCTGGTCGGCGCTCGCGGCGCCGGACGGTCCGGTCAAGGGCTACGCGCACGTCGTCAAGGAAGACCTGGTGAACAAGGACCTGCTCTTCCTCGGCACCGAACTGGGGGTGTGGGTATCGGTGGACGGCGGCCAGCAGTGGGCGCACTACAAGGGCAACGATCTGCCGAACGTCGCCGTGCGTGATCTCGCGATCCACCCGCGCGACAACGACCTCGTGATCGCGACTCATGGCCGGGGCATCTGGATCGTGGACGACATCACGCCGCTGCGTGCCCTCACGCCGGCCACGCTGGCCAGCAACGCGGTGTTCATGCAGGCGCGGCCCGTGGTCCAGCGCATTCCGGCCCAGGGCGGCTGGGCGAACGGCGACGCCGCCTTCGTGGGACCCAATCCGCCGGACGACGCGGTGATCACGTACTACCAGAAGAAGCGTCACATCTTCGGGGACCTGAAGATCGAGGTGTTCGATCAGGCCGGGAAGCTCGTGGGCACGGTGCCTAGCAGCAAGCGGCGCGGGCTGTCGCGCGTGACGTGGTCGATGCGCATCACGGCGCCCCGCGTGCCCCCCGCGGCGAGCGCGGCGTTCGGCGCGGCGTTCGGTCCCCGCCTCCTGCCCGGGACGTACACGGTGAAGATGTCGAAGGACAAGGACGTCTACACCACGCAGCTGTCGGTCCTCCCGGACCCGCGCGCGCGGCACACGGCGGCGGATCGCCAGGCGCAGTTCGACCTGGCGATGAAGCTCTACAACCTGCTCGGCGACATGACGTTCGCGGTCGAGCGGATGAACGGCGTGCGCCTGGCGCTGGACGACCGGGCCGCGAAGCTTGGCGCGGGCGACTCGCTCGCGGCGCGGCTGCGCGCGGCCTCGGCGGCGGTGGACGAGCTGCGCAAGAAGATCGTCGCTACGAAGGAGGGCGGGATGATCACGGGCGAAGAGCGGCTGCGGGAGAACCTGGCCGACCTCTACGGCAACGTGATCTTCTACGACGGGCGCCCGTCGCAGACTCAGGTGGAGCGCACGGACGTGATCGCCCGCGAGCTGGCGGACGTGGTGCGCGATTTCGACGCGTGGTCGGCGAAGGAGCTGGGCGGGCTCAATACGGCGCTCGGGACGAAGCAGCTCGAGCCGATCCGCGTGCTCACGCGGGAGCAGTGGCAGGCGAAGGCGACTGCCGGGCAGTAACGATCCCCAGGGCCGCGGTTAAGTTCTAGAGTCACGACCGCGACCGTGGCGGAACTGGGAGACGCGCAGGACTTAGGATCCTGTGGGGCAACCCGTGGGGGTTCGAGTCCCTCCGGTCGCACTCGCCGTCGCCGACGAGCCCTCGGCCACCGTCAGCCGCGGCCGGCCCGTCACATGTCCCAGTCCAACCGCCCTGACCCGAGGTAGCCCGATGCACCGTGCGCTCCGCGTCGCCAGCGTCGTCGTGCTCGCCCTTCCAACGGTCGCCGCCGCCCAGGAGACCCCCACCGAACGCAGCGCCGCCGCCGACGTCATCCGCCGCATGAACGAGCTGGAGCGCTCACTCACCCTGCCCCAGCTCGTGGCACGGCTCACGGCTCGCGATGCCCGCCGCGACGCGGTCGTCGCGCGCGCCCGAGCGCTCATGGACCAGGAGCTCCTCGCGATGGCCGATGACATCACGCGCCACCCTGAAGTGGGCCACAAGGAGGAGCGTTCGGTGAAGATCCTCACCGACTACCTCAGGGCGCACGATTTCGACGTGGAGACCGGCGTCGCGGGCCTCAAGACGGCCTTCGTGGCGCGCTACAAGAAGGGCACTCCGGGCCCCAACCTGGGCGTCATCCTCGAGTACGATGCCCTGCGCGGCACCACCCGCGATTTCCACGGCGACCAGCACAGCGCCCAGGGGCCCGTCGGCATGGCGGCGGCCGTCGCGGTGGCGGAGTTCCTGTCGAGCTCCAGGACAGCGGGGACGGTGACGGTGTACGGCACTCCTGCCGAGGAGGTCGGGGCGCCGGAAGCGAAGACGACCATGTACGAGGCCGGCGTGTTCAAGGGCGCCGATGTGCTCGTCCGCTCGCATTCTTCGACCGGCACCCAGCGGTCACCCGCGGGCTTCGGGAGCTGCTGCATGAACATCGACGTCGTGCACTACACCTTCGCGGGCGCGCCGGCGCATCAGCTGCAGGCGTGGGAAGGGCGGGATGCGCTCCTGGGAGTGATCGAGCTGTTCAACCACATCGACGCCTTGCGCAAGAACTTACGGCCCGAAGCGCGGATTCAGGGCATTATCACCGAAGGGGGCAGAGCGCCGAACGTCGTTCCCGATCGCGCCGCCGCCGAAGTCTGGATCCGCTATCCCGACGAGGTCTATCTGGCCCAGGTGCGGAATCGGGTCAACGACGCGGCACGGGGCGCGGCCCTCGCCACGGGCACCAAGGTGCGCATCGACGTCGACTCGGCCGCGCGGGACGGCATCTCGGTCGCGGCCCTGAACGACCTGGCCTTCGCGTACCTGAAGCGGCTGGGCGCGACGAAAGTCGAGGAGGAGCCGGGGCGCCCGGTCCCCTACGAGGAGACGGGAACCGTGGCGACCCAGATCCCCGGCGTGGGCGTCACGTCTCACAGCTCGAACGGCGGCTACCATACGTTCGAGATGGAGGCGGACGCGCTGGGCGAGGTCGGGCACCACGGCTTCCTGGTCGACGCTCAGGCGATGGCGGCGGTGCTGTATCATTACGCCACCGACGCCCAGTACCGCGCCACCGTCAAGCGGGAATTCGACGGGCTGAAGGGACTGTATGGCGAGTACCTCGCGGCTCTCCGGGGAGCGTACCCGCTGCCCACCGTCCCCGAGCCGACGGGGAACTAAGTGACGGCTCCCTGGCACACCCTGCTCGACGTCGCGATCCGCACGACCGTCGTCTACCTCGCCCTCCTCGCCGGGCTGCGGCTCACCGGCACCCGCCAGCTGGGCCAGATGTCCACGTTCGATCTGGTGCTCCTCCTCATCATCGCGAACGCCGTCCAGAACGCGATGGTCGGCCCCGACACGAGCCTCGCGGGCGGACTCGTCGCGGCGACCGTGCTGATCGCCTGGCACCGGGTGATCGACTGGTGGCGGTTGCGGTCCCGCGGCTTCGCGAAGCTGCTTGCCGGCGAAGGCATCATGCTGATCCACCACGGCACGATCCTCGAGACGCACTTGCGTCGCGCCGGGATCACGCGCGACGAGGTGGTGCAGGCGCTGCGCGAGCACGGCGTGGCGGACGTGAAGGACGTGCTGCTCGCCGTGCTCGAGCCAGACGGGGCGATCAGCGTGATCCGCAACGACGACCTCATGCCGGGGATGATACCCCATCACCGCATCCGGGTTATCAGGCGTGGTAACTGACCCACCTCCCACGGCGACAACGAGTTGCGGCCGCGTCGCGGGTGGAAACGAGCGCCGAAAGAACTGATTTCTTATCATTGTGCGGCGGCGGCGGGTCGGGAGGGGGCGGTACGGGAGCCAAAGCCACACTTCTCCAGGAGGGCAGGCTATGCAGCGGCGGATGCTTAGCTTACTCGCGGTGTGCTGTACGGCGGTCGCCGGGATCGCGGCGGCGCAGACCCCATCGGCCCGCTTCGGGCTGGGGGGCGGCGTGATCATCCCGGTGGGCAACTACAAGGACGCGGACAAGATCGGCTGGCACGGCCTGGGCATGGCGCAATTCGGGCTGCCCGGGTCGCCGGTGGACATCCGCGTCGACGCGGTGTACGGACAGACCACCCACAAGGACATCGGCACCACCCCCGTGTCCGGCAACACCAAGCTGTACGGCGGGCTCGCCAGCGTGGTCTACAACATCGGGCCCAAACTGATGGCGCGGCCGTACATCCTCGGCGGCGTCGGTGCGTACCACGTCAAGATCGACGCGGCGGGGACCATCGCGAGTGAGACGAAATTCGCGTTCGGCTTGGGGGGTGGCGTCTCGGTGGGCATGGGCCAGAGCCACTTTTTCGTGGAAGGGCGCTTCGTGAGCATCCGGGAAAGCGGCGGATCGACGAGCTTCCTCCCCGTTACGGCAGGAGTGACCTTCGGGAAGTAATCCCTTAACCGACGTGGGGATGTGGGGAGGTGGGGACGTGGGGCCCACTTCCCCACGCCCCCACCCCCCACGCAGCTAGATTTCAGCTCGCAATGGCCGACATCCAGATCAAGAAGACCGGCGAGGAGCCGGGTGCGGCGTCGCTCGTGGTGACCGTGCCGCCCGAGCACGTGCGCGAGGCCGAGGAGCGCGCCACCGCGGACTACCAGCGGCGCGCGCGGCTGCCGGGATTCCGCCGCGGCAAGGCCCCGGCGGCGATCGTGAAGAAGCAGTTCGCCGACGACATCCGGCAGCAGGCCTTGCAGGAGCTGATCCGCGAGAGCTGGAGCATCGCCCTCGAGCAGGAGAAGCTCAAGCCCATCGCCGACCCGCACATCCACAACCTGAAGTGGGAGACCGGGGGGGGAGCGCCGGTCACCTTCGAGTTCCACGTCGAGGTGAAGCCCGACATCAAGCTCGAGCGGCTCGCGACCTTCCGCCTCACCCGCACCGTGCCCAAGGTGACCGACGAGATGGTGGCGGCCCAGCTGAACGAACTCCGTGGGCAGCGGGCGCCCTGGCTGCCCGTGACCGGGGAGAAGCCCAAGCCCAGGGACCTGGTCCAGGTGACGATCGCGACGCGCGAGGGGGCCCAGGTGAAGGACCCCCAGCCCTACCAGCTGGTGCTGGGTGAGGGCCGCGCGATCCCGGAGCTCGAGGAGCGGATCATGGGCCTTCTCCCCGGGGAGACGATCGACACCATCGTGCGCTTCCCCGATGACTTCGCCGACGAGGCGAAGCGGGGCCAGACGCGCGACATCAGGGTGACGCTGCACGAGGTGAAGCGGCAGCAGCTGGCGGAGCTGGACGACGCGTTCGCGCGCGAGGTGGGCGACTTCGATTCGCTCGAGGCGCTGCGCCGGGCCGCCCGCGAGGACCTCGAGCAGGAGGCGGCGCGGGAGGCGGACGCGCGGGTGCGTGGCGAGCTGATCGAGCAGATCGTGGCGGCGAACCGCGTGGTCGCGCCCCGACCGCTGGTGGAGCGGGTCTTGTACGCGTACGCGCAGGCCTACAGCATTCCGGAAGAGCGGTGGGAGCAGTTCGCGACCGAATTCCGACCCGTCGCCGAGGCGCAGGTGCGTCGCGACCTGGTGCTCGACGCCGTGGTGGAGCGGCACGGCCTGCGCGCCACCCCGGAGGAGCTGGACGGGCGCATCCGGGAGCTCGCCGGGCGGCGCGGCATGCCGGCCGAGCAGCTCCGGGCCTCGCTCGAGAAGGCGAAGCGGCTGCGCGACGTGGAGCGGTCGCTCACCGAGGAAAAAGTCTTTACCTTTCTCTTGTCGCAATCCACCGTGGAGTCCCCGTGACGATGAGCACGATCTACCCGCCCTACATCATCGAGCGCTCGAGCCGCGGCGAGCGAACGTACGACATTTTCAGCCGGCTGCTCATGGACCGCATCGTGTTCCTGGGCACGCCGATCAACGACGACGTCGCGAACGTCATCATCGCCCAGCTGCTGTTCCTCGACGCCGACAACCCCGAGAAAGACATCTACCTCTACGTCAACTCCCCCGGGGGGCTCGTGTCGAGCGGCATGGCGATCTACGACACCATGCAGTTCCTGCGCGCACCCGTGAACACGATCTGCATGGGGATGGCGGCCTCGATGGGCTCGTTCCTGCTGGCCGCCGGCACGCCCGGGAAGCGGCAGGCCCTGCCGCACGCCCGCATCATGATGCACCAGCCCTCCGGCGGCACGCAGGGCACGGCGTCCGACATCGAGATCCAGGCGCGGGAGATCCTCTACCTGCGCAGCAAGCTCAACGAGCTGTACGCCAAGCACACCGGCAAGGCGGTGGAGACGATCGAGAAGGACATGGACCGGGACCGGTTCCTGTCGGCCGACGAGGCCAAGGAGTACGGCCTGATCGACCACGTGATCGCCCACTACAAGGAAATGGACGATGGCAAGAAGAAATGACGCCTTGCGCGGGCGCCGGCCGTTTCCCATACTAGGGCCCGATGTCCCACGATAAGCACCTCCGCTGCTCTTTCTGCGGCAAGTCGAAGGACTCGGTCCGGAAGTTCATTTCCGGTCCGTCCGTCTACATTTGCAATGAGTGCATCGCCCTCTGCAACGAGATCCTGGCGGAGGACGAGGAGCGCGAGGTCTCCGAGGCCATCACGCAGGTCCCCACCCCGACCGAGATCAAGGAGGTGCTGGACCAGTACGTGATCGGCCAGGAGCGGGCGAAGAAGACGCTCGCCGTCGCGGTCTACAACCATTACAAGCGCATCAACTCCCACTCGGGCCGCGACAACGACGTCGAGCTCGACAAGAGCAACATCATGCTGATCGGCCCGACGGGCGTCGGCAAGACGCTGCTCGCTCAGACGCTGGCGCGCATCCTGGACGTGCCCTTCACCATCGCCGACGCGACGACGCTCACCGAAGCGGGCTACGTGGGCGAGGACGTCGAGAACATCCTGGTGCGGCTGCTCCAGGCCGGCGACTTCAACGTCTCCGAGTGCGAGCGCGGCATCGTCTACATCGACGAGATCGACAAGATCGCCCGGAAGTCCGAGAACCCGAGCATCACCCGCGACGTGTCGGGTGAGGGCGTGCAGCAGGCGCTGCTCAAGATCCTCGAGGGCACGATCGCGAGCGTACCGCCGCAGGGCGGCCGCAAGCACCCGCAGCAGGAGTACATCCAGGTCAACACGCGGGACATCCTCTTCATCTGCGGCGGCGCGTTCGACGGGCTCGAGAAGATCATCGAGTCCCGCACCGGGCGGCGGCAGATCGGGTTCACCAAGGAAGAGGTCGAGAAAGGCGTCGTGGAGAAGGTCAAGCGCAACCCCTTCGCTGACGTCGAGCCCGACGACCTGCTGCGCTACGGCCTCATTCCCGAGCTCGTGGGCCGGCTGCCGGTGGTGGTGCCGCTCGACGCGCTGGACGAGGACGCGCTCATCCGTATCCTCATCGAGCCGAAGAACGCCCTCACGAAGCAATACCAGAAGCTGTTCGAGCTCGAAGACGTGCGGCTCACGGTGGAGAAGGAAGCGCTCAAGGCCATCGCCCAGAAGGCGATCAAGCGCGGCACGGGCGCGCGCGGCCTGCGCGCCATCCTGGAAGAGATGATGACCGACATCATGTTCGAGCTGCCGAGTCGCGATGACGTCCGCGAGGTCGCCGTGACGGCCGAATGCGTCTCGGAGGGTCGGCCCCCGTTGCTCGTGACCGAGCGCGTCCGCCAGAAGAAAGAAGCCTGACCCGGGGCGCAGCATGCTGCGCCACGACTTCGTCGGGTCGTTTCCCCGCGCCGACGTCCCGCTCGATCCGTCGCTTCCCGAACTCGCCCTCATCGGCCGCTCCAACGTCGGCAAGTCGAGCCTGCTGAACGCCCTGGTCGGCCAACGGATCGCCCGCGTGTCCCAGACCCCCGGCAAGACCCGGGCGCTGAACGTGTTCCGAATCGACATCAGGAGTGGGGAGTGGGGAGTGGTAACTCCCCACGCCTTTTACTTGCTCGACCTCCCCGGGTACGGCTACGCGAAGGCGAGCAAGACCGACCGGGCGGCGTTCCAGCACCTGCTCACCGGCTGCCTCGAGCGGGCGCGACTCGTCGGGGTCGTGTGGCTGCTCGACATCCGGCGCACGCCCTCGCCTGACGACGGCGCGATGCAGGACCTCCTTGCCGCCCGGCAGACGCGCGTGCTTGCGGCCCTCACGAAGAGCGACAAGCTTCCGCGAGGCGAGCGCCGCCCCCGAGAGCGAACGCTCGCCGCGACGCTGCGACTCGACGAGGACCAGGCGGTCGTGACGAGCGCGCGGACGGGGGAAGGCGTCGCGGAGCTGCGGGAGGCGATCGAGGAGCTGATCCGGGAGACGGTGTCATGACGAGCAACGCAGTTAGGCGGTTAGGCGGTCAGGCGGTTAGAGCAACGCTCGCGCTGGTGTCGCTAACCGCCTATCCGCCTAACCGCCTATCCGCCCAAGATTCGCTGCCGATCGGCTTCGGCACGCTCAAGCGCGACGATATCATCGTACGCTTCGACACCCCGGAGCTGGAGATCCAGCTCCTCCCCCTCGAGGAGAGCGTCACTCGACTCCTCGCTCCCGACACGTACCGGTCGTTGCAGGACCTGGTGCGCTCGAAGCGAGCCGTGGTCGACGACCTGGCGCGGCGCGCCGGCGTGCTCCGGCCGGTCCTCGCCATGGTGAGCTTCTTCGGGCTCGTGCCTCAGGCGCGCTTCGTGCCGGAGGACGTGAACATCACGAGCCGGGGGCGGCTGTTCCGGCCCGTTGGGATCGTGCCGCTGTCCCCGAAGTGGGCCTCCTATCAGCTCGACGCCCGCGAGCAGGCCGTGGCGATCTATTTGTTCGAAGAGGGGATCAGCTTCCGCGAGACCCTCACGGTCAGCTACCAGGGGCTCGCGAACGACTCCTGGTCGCGCGCGATTCTCACGCTGGAGCGCGAGCGGGCCCGGGTCATGGCCCGGGCGCAGAGCCGGCCCAATCCGTAGCGCGGTCCGGGCCGCGCGCCACCTCGTAGACCCGGAGCGCGCCCGGCGGCCTCCGGCCCGACACCAGCATCGCCGTGGAGAGCGCGTCGGCCGCCACCGGGTCCCGCGACACCACGGAGGCCTGCCTCAGGGCGCGGCCCGGCCATCCGGTCGCCGGATTCATCACGTGGCCGCAGACGAGCGCGCCGTAGCGCACGACGGCTACGCTGTTGGCGGACGTGGCGAGCGCCGTGTCGCGTAGCCGCGTCGCCGCGATGACCCGACCGGGCCGATCGGGGTCCGCAACCTCCACGAGCCACCCCTCCTCTCCGGGCGGAGCGCCGATCGCCGCGCAGTCCCCGCTCACGTCCAGGAAGGCCCGTTTGATCCCCCGCGCCCGCAGCACCGCCAGGGCGCGGGCGATGCCGTACCCCACGCCGACGCCGCCGAAGTCGAGCTGGGTGTGAGCGTTGGGAAGCCGCGCCCGGTCGCCGTCCAGCTCGATCACGGCGCTCCCCACGGCCTCCCGCGCTTCCGCGATCTCGGCCGGGGATGGCCCGTTGGCGCGGGGGCGGTGGAAGCCCCAGGTCCGCATCAGCGGCTCGACGGCGACGTCGAACGCGCCACCGGTGCGGCGTCTGAAGCGCTGCGCGAGCGCCAGCACCGCCCGCAGGTCCCGGTCCACCCGCATGGCCTCGCGCCCCGCGCGGCGGTTCAGCTCGCACAGGTCGCTCGCGTCGTCGAACAGCGTGAGCCGCGCCTCCACGCGCCGCAGCTCCGCGAGCGCGGCCGCGCACGCAGCGAGACCCTCCCCCTCCGAGGGGGCGAACGTCATCAGGTGTACTGGCTGCCCCATCGCCCAGGACCAGCGCTCGATGAACCGGTCGCCGACGCCCGGCAGTCGTGGCAGCCCTCCCCACATCCCCACGACCCCGGTCCCCACGACGCCGAGAAACGCGCGGCGCTTCACCGCACTGCCTCCTCCCTGCGCACCCGGGCGAGGTCGCGCAGGATGAGGTAGGACTGGATGTAGAAGGTGAGCGCCAGCAGGCCGCTCGACGCCTCCAGCAGCCAGGCGAACCTCGGGTCGGCGTAGCGCATCAGCCACATCGCGGCGAACGAGACGAGCAGCGCCCCGAACGGCTCGGCGACGAGGAGCCGCCGCCACCGCTCCGGGAGCGAGCCGCACAGCGCCACGCCGATGCCCGTGAGGACGAAAATCACGGCCATGCTCAAGAGGTGTGTGTGGGTGATGGTCAGCATCTCGGCGAAGGATTTCGAGAACTGCATCGCCGCGGTGCTCGCATCGGGATTCGCGCCGCGATAGCGCGCCTCGATGCCCGGCGGCGTGAGTCGCGTGGTATGCCACACGTAGACGAGGGACGTGGTGTAGCCGACGAGCTGGACGATCGTGATCCACCGCGCCAGGGTGCGGAGCGGCGCGGACACGACCCGCCAGGACGGGGCTGCGACCGCGTCGCTCATCGGATCGCTCCGCTCTCGTGCCAGGCGGTGAGCTCGGCGAGCATACGCCGCACGCCGACGGTCACGGCGTGAACGCTGATCGTCGCACCCGAGATGCTCCGGATGTCGCGGCCGACCTGCAGCGGGTCCGCGGCGGCCTTGCCCCGGAACTGCTTGCGCCAGGCCTCGTAGGCCACCTCGCCGCCGTAGGGTTCGCGGTACACCAGAATGTCCACGTCCTTGAGGCGGTTCGCGGGGTCGATCGCCACGAGGAAGGTGATGGGCTGGTCCTTTCCGATGACGCTCCCCACCTGGGCGAAGCCGAGCAGCGAGTCCCCGGCGGAGATTCGGAGCACTGCGGCGCTGTCCACATGGAGCGTATCGACGCGGGCGTGCGGCCCGAACAGCCGGACAATGGAGGCGGCGACCTTGGTAGGCGGCGGCGCCTGGATCATGTCAGAATTGATACCCGATGCCGAGACTCAGCACGTCGGTCGCGCCGGTCCCGGCCTCGTTGCGCAGCAACTGGTAGTCGCCCTTGAACGCCGTGTTGTAGGTCGGCTTGTAAGAGAGACCGAACGTGGTGATGCGCCGCGCGAGCGTCTCGTCCCGGGCCGTGCCGGCGGGAACGGCGGCCTGCGTATCGTACCGCTCGTGCCGCACGAACGCGTTCAGCTTCTGGGACGACGCCGGGGCGAGCGCGTGAAGCAGGTTGTACGCGGCCTCGAGGTAGCCGCCGGCGATCCTGCTGCCGACCGCGCTGGCGTAGCGCGTGTTGATCGCCTCGGCATCGCTCACCCAGATGCTCGCGGCCACGGCGCGGAACAGGAACGCGCCGACATCGTAGCGGGCATCGGCCGAGAGCAACGTGATCGGGGCGGCGAACGCGCCCGTCCCGAGCGCGGGGTCGGCGTCGGCGGTGCCGCCGTACCAGAACGAGCCGCCCAGCTTGAGGCCGGGCCGTGCCCACTCGAGCCGGCCCGTGAAGGACGGGTTGGCGAAGCTCGCCTCACGGCCCTCCTGGCGGCCTTCGCGGATGCCTTCAGCGGCCGAAAACCCCGCCGCGCGCAACCCGTTCACGAGATAGACCCGGTAGCTCAAGCCCTCGGCGCCGGGGACGCGGCCGACCGCGCCTACGCCGATCTCCCGCCAGGTGGTGGGAATCACGTCGTGGTCGAAGCCCGGGCGGTCGACGCCGTTGAACGTCGGGGGCTCGTGTGTCTCGTTGATGATCCCGACGGGCGGGAGCACGAGACCGGTGCGCACCGTGAGCGCGTCGGACAAGCGATAGTCGAGGTAGGCCTGCTCCAGGGCCACCTCGCCGCCCGGCTGGGCACCTTCCAGCTTGGCGTCCTCGACCTCGAGCTCTGACCGGAAGGCGATCTGGTCGTTGAAGGCGTGGGCCAGGTAGACGACGAAGCGCTTGAGGTCGACGATCCCGGGAGTGTCCGGACCCGTACGATTGGCGTAGTGCACCTCGCCGTAGCCGCCGAGGGTGGTTCGCTCCTGGGCCGCCGCCCGCCCGGGACGCAGGGTGGCGACGGACGCAAGCAGGGCCACCAGGGCACGGCGCGCGAGCGCTCGGGACACGCGACCTCCGGCGTAAGTCAGGGAAACGGCGGTTGAGGCTGAATCGGAGCTGGCGGCGCTGAGTTGTGCATGGTTTCAGCTCGCGATAGGCGAATCTATTTGTCGGGATTATGACGGTCAAGCGAACTGTAGCATGTTGTAAGCCGAGGAGACGATGCCCCTGACGCAGACCCCGCTCCCCTTCCTGATCGCCGCCGCGGCGCTGCTGCTCGCCGCGGGGCTCGCGCTGTGGGCCACCGCCCTGAAGCGCCGCGTGGCGAAGAGCGAACGGGAGCGGCGCCGCACCGCGGATGAGCTGAACCGCCGGCTGTCCGAGCTCTTCTCCCTCCAGGAGCTCGCCTACGTGCTCTCGGAGTCGCTGCAGCTCGACCGCATCGTGGAGCAGGTCGTGCGCTACGCGATGCGCTTCCTCGACGCCCGGGGCGCGCTGCTGGCGCTCGCGACCGAGCAGGAGAGCGAGACGCGCCAGCTGCGCGTGGCGGCGGCCGAAGGCACGCTCGTTCCCCTCAAGGGGCAGTCGATCCGCGGGGACGATCCCGGTCTCGTGGCCCGCTCGCTGGGGCGCGAGCGGCTCGAGCTGGTGCGCGACTCCGGGGACGCGCCCACGGAGCTGGTGAGCGGGGTGCAGGCCGAGTCGGCAGCGGCCGTGCCACTGCGCGCCCACGGCGTGGTGGTGGGAACGCTCGTCATCGCCGACCCGCGGGGCGGGGTGTTCAACCCCGAGGATCTCAGATTGCTCTCCACCGTGGCGAACCATGCGGCGGTCGCCCTCGCCAACGCCCGCTTCTTCGAGATGGTGCGGCACGCGAAGGAGCAGTGGGAGACGGCGTTCGACGCGCTGCACGAGGGGATCGCGGTGGTGGACGAGGGCGGCCGGGTGCTGCGTGCCAACCGCTCGCTCGCGCAGATGCTCGACCGGCCCGTGGCGGCCGTCGTGGGCGAGGAGCTGCTTCCCGCGCTCGTGGGCCAGGCCACGGAGAGCACCGAGCTGCTCGCCGCCGCCCGCCGCGGAGAGCAGGCGGCCGCGTTGGTCGCCCGCTCCGACCGGCTGCAGCGCACGCTGCGCCTCAACGCGGCCCGGATCGCGGGTGCCGGCCCGGAGCGGAGCGTCGTCGTGCTCGTGGAGGACGTCACCGACCAGCAGGCGATGGAGTCGCAGCTGATCCAGAGCGAGAAGCTCGCCGCGGTGGGCCAGCTCGTCTCGGGCGTCGCGCACGAGCTCAACAACCCGCTGACCTCGATCGCCGGGCTGGCGGAGTTCCTGCTCGAGCAGCAGGAGCTGGGACCCAAGGACCGGGACCACCTGCAGGTGATCCACGAGCAGGCGGAGCGGGCGGGCCGGATCGTGCGGAACCTCCTGACCTTCGCACGCAAGGGTCCCGGCGAGCGGGCACGCGTCAACCTCAACGACGTCGTCCAGCGCACCCTGCTGCTGATGAGCTACGACCTGAAGCTCAAGGACATCCGGACCGAGAAGAACCTCGGATCCGGCATGCCGGACGTGGTCGGCGACCGCCACGCGCTGCAACAGGTCGTGCTGAACCTGGTGACCAACGCGGCGCACGCCCTCGCAGGGAACGAGGCGGGCCGCCCGCGCACCATCCGCATCAACACCTGGTTCGACCAGCGCGTGCGGCTGCGGGTGGCGGACACGGGACCCGGGATCCCCGAGGAGGTGCTCCCGCACCTGTTCACGCCGTTCTTCACGACGAAGGAGCCGGGCCAGGGAACCGGGCTCGGGCTGTCCATCACCTACTCGATCGTCGAAGCGCACGGCGGGCAGATCACGGTCGAGCGGCCTCCGGAAGGCGGTGCGGCCTTCCTGGTGGAGCTGCCGCCCGCCGGGGCCGATGTCCCGCAGCGTCACTCGGCCGAGGTGGAAGCGCCCCCCCTGCCACCCACCGCCAGGCGTACGATCCTGCTCGTGGACGACGATCCTGCCGTCCGCCGTATGATCAAGGCGTTGTTCGGCCGCGAGGGGCACACCGTGGAGGTGGCCCGCAATCCGGGGCAAGCCCTCGACCTCGCGCGCGCGCGCACGTACGACCTCATTCTCGCCGACGGCCAGGCGAGCGCGCGGGGGCGGCGGTTTGTCGAGGAGCTCGTAGAGGCGCGTCCCGACCTGCGGGACCGGATTCTCGTGGCCACCGGGGACGTGCGGCCGACGACGGAGGTGGCGCTGGGCCAGCTGGGCCTGCGCTACGTGCGCAAGCCCTTCAACCTGCGGGACCTGCGGGACGAGGCGGCACGCGTCTGGGCCGCCGCGGCGCTCTCGTAGGCCTGCGCGGGCCAACCGAACGCCGTCAGGCTCACGCCGCCGCCCGGCGCGAACTTCACCCCTTCCCGGAGCAGCAGCGCGCGCTGCAGCATGGCGCCGTGATCGCGCCCCCCGAGCGAGATCCGGCCCGCGGCGTTGATGACCCGCCACCACGGGACGTCGACGTCGCCGGGAAGCGCCGCCAGGGCCCACCCCACGGTGCGCGCCGCGCCCGGGTGCCCGGCCAGGCGGGCCACCACGCCGTAGGTGGCGACGCGGCCGCGCGGGATTCGCCGCACCACCTTGTAGACGCGGTGATAGAGCGGGTTCACGGCCGGACTGGGAAGCCGCGCCCGGCGAGGAAGGCCCGCGCCTCGCGGAGCGTGGTGCCGCGATAATGAAACAGCGTCGCGGCAAGCACCCCGTGAGCCCCCACGGCGAGCGCCGCGGCCAGGTGCTCGAGCGTCCCCGCCCCGCCTGAGGCGATCACGGGGATCCGCACCGCGCGCGCCACGGCCCCCGTGAGAGGCAGGTCGTAGCCGTTCTGGGTGCCGTCCGCATCCATCGACGTCAGGAGGATCTCCCCCGCGCCGAGCGACGCCAGGCGGCCGGCCCAGTCCACTGCTTCGAGCCCGGTGGGCTCACGACCGCCCCGCACCATGACCTCCCACCCTTCCCCCCGACCGCCAGGGAGTCCTTTAGGGTTTCCCCTTCCCTCTTCCCGGTCTTTCGCGTCCACGGCCGCCACCACGCACTGACGACCGAACTCGTCGGCGAGCCGGGTGACGAGCGACGGATCGCGCACCGCCGCGGTATTGACGGCGACCTTGTCGGCCCCCGCTCGGAGCACGGCGCGGGCGTCCGCGACGCTCCGGATCCCGCCGCCGACCGTGAAGGGGATGAACAGCGTGTCCGCCACGCGGCTCACCATGTCCAGCGTCGTGCCTCGCTCCTCGTGGCTCGCGCCGATGTCGAGAAACACGAGCTCGTCCGCGCCCTCGGCGTCGTAGCGGGCCGCCTGCTCGGCCGGATCGCCCGCGTCGCGCAGCTCCTGGAACCGCACCCCCTTCACGACCCGCCCCCCCGCCACGTCGAGGCACGGGATGAGGCGCCGCGCTAGCATACGCGCAACGCGTCGTCCAGCAAGTCCCCGCTGCCCGAGCCGAGCAGCGCCACGAGGTCCTCTATCGCACGCCGCTCGCGGGGCCAGGCGAACCGGGCCGCCGCCTGCGCGGCCGGGAGCCACTCGGCCCGGTCGTGCTCCACCGAGAGCGCGGGCCGCGCCGCGGGATCGACGAAGGCAGCGAACACGGGCACGAGCGCGACGGCGTCTCGGTCGGGCAGGTAGAAACTCTCCACGCGGCTCACGTTGTAGAGCCGCACGGGCGAGAGCCCGGTCTCCTCGTGCACTTCCCGCAGCGCCGCCTGCACCGGCGTCTCGCCCGGCTCGATGGTACCGTGCACCGTCTCCCAGGAGCCCGGGGAGCGCCCGCGGCCACGGCGCAGCACGAGCACCTCGAGGGTCGGGCCCGTGCGCCGCAGCACGTAGGCGTCCACGAACGCGACGCGCAACTCCGTCATGGCGCCCAGCCGGCGAAGCCCTCGAGCAGCGCGAGGCCCGCCGCCTGCGACTTCTCCGGATGGAACTGGACGCCCAGCACCGCATCCCGGCCCACGATGGTGGCGAACGGCGCGCCGTACTCGGCGTCGGCGAGATCGGCGGCGGGCTCGACCCCATCCGGACGGTAGCTGTGCACGTGATAAAAGAAGGCATCGCCGCCCGGGAACGCGCGGCGCAGCGCGGCATGGGCCCGGCCGCGCTCCGTCAGGGTCACCTTGGCCCAGCCGACGTGCGGCACCGGCAGGTCGGTCGCGAAGCGCCGCACCCGACCGGCGAGCAGGCCGAGGCCGGGCACGCCCGGGGCTTCGTCGCTCGACTCGAGCAACAGCTGCAGACCGAGACAGATGCCGAGTACCGGCCGGCCGCTCCGGGCGACCTCCCGCACGGCGTCCGCGAGCCCCGCCGCCACGAGCCGGCGCATGGCGGGAGCGAAGTTGCCGACGCCCGGCACCACGACGCGCGGGGCGCGGCGCACCGTCTCCGGGTCCGCCGTGACGGCGGCGTCGGCCTGCACCGCGCGCAGGCCGCGCAACACGCTCGGCACGTTGGAGGCGCCGTAGTCCACGACCGCGATCATCTACAGCGAGCCCTTCGTCGACGGCACGTCCGTCACGCGGGGGTCGAGCTCGGTCGCCGCTCCGAGCGCCCGCGCCGCCGCCTTGAACACCGCCTCCACGACGTGATGCGCGTTCTGCCCCCGCAACAGATCGACGTGCAGGGTCAGGCCGCCGTGCGTCGCGAGCGCGCGGAAGAACTCGGGCGTCAGCGCCACGTCGTAGTCGCCGAGCTTCTGCCACGTCGGCGGCTCCGCGTGGTAGGCGAGGAACGGGCGGCCGCTCACGTCCACGACCACGCGCGCCAGCGCCTCGTCGAGCGGCACCGTGGCGTCGCCGTAGCGCCGGATCCCCCGCCGCTCTCCCAGGGCCTGGGACAATGCCTGGCCGAGCACGATCCCCACGTCCTCCACCGTGTGATGCGCGTCCACGCGCAGGTCGCCCGCGGCGCGCACCTCCAGGTCGTAGAGAGCGTGCCGCGCGAGCGCCTCCAGCATATGGTCGAAGAACCCGATGCCGGTCTCGACGTGCGCCCGGCCCGAGCCGTCGAGGCTCACGCGCACCCGCACCTCGGTCTCGCTCGTCTTGCGGGTCGCTTCGCCCGTACGGGTCATCCGAGGATCGCCGCCAGCGCCGCCGCCACCGCGTCCACGTCCTCGTGGGTGCCCGCCGTGATGCGGAGGCAGTTCTCGAGCCCCGGGCCGCCGCGAGACACATCGCGCACGACGATGCCGTGCTCTGAGGCCAGGCGGTGGAACACCTCCGTCCCGGGCCGGGCGAGGCAGCGGACCAGCACGAAATTGGCGGCGCTCGGGAAGGCCAGGAGCCCGGGAATGGCCCGCAGCCGCTGGGACAGGAGGTCCCGGCTCTCCCGCACCGCCCGCGTGCGCTCCTCGAGCAGCGGGGCCGCGTCGAGCGCCGCGTGGGCCGCGGCGAGCGTCAACCGGCTGACGTTGTAGGGGAGCTTCGCCTTCACGATCTCGGCCGCGACCGCGGGGTGCGCGAGCGCGTAACCGAAGCGCAGCCCGGCCAGCGACATGGCCTTGCTGAAGGTGCGCAGCACCACGAGCCGCGGCGCCCGCGCGAGCAGCGGGATCGCGGTCGGGCCCCCGAAGTCCTGGTACGCCTCGTCGAGCACGACGATCGCCTCGGTCTCGGCGAGCAGCCGCTCCGCTGCGCCCTCCGGAAGCGCGGTGCCCGTGGGGTTGTTGGGCGAATTGACGACCACGACCGGCGCCCGGGTGTCGCGCACCGCCCGAATCAGCGCGGCGACGTCGAACTCGAAGGCCGGCGTGAGCGGGACGCCGACCTGGCGCCCTCCGTACACCGCCGCGAGCAGACCGTACAGCGTGAAGGTGGGAACCGGCGTGACGACCGGCGTCCCCTGCCCCACGGTCACGGCGAGTGTCGCCTGGATCAGCTCGTTCGAGCCGTTGCCCACGAGCACCCCGTCCGGCGTCCAGCCGTGCCGTCGGGCGATCCGCTCCAGCAGGTCGCCCGGGGTGTAGGGTGGATAGCGGTTCCAGGGAGCAGCGCGCGCGGCCGTCAGCACCGCGTCCTTCACGCCGTCCGGGGCGTCGAACGGGCTCTCGTTCTGGTCGAGCTTACGCGCCGCGGCGGGGGCCGTGAGCGTGTACGCCTGTTGCGCACGGACTTCGGGCTTGATGCGGGCCAGCGCGGCGGCGACCGCCGGGGAGTCCCGGAGGGCGGCCCCGGTGGGGGCCTCGGCAGCAGGCACGCGTGTCATGGGAAACGAACCTTAGCGGCGGCGGCCCAGGACCGCTTCGAGCCGCGCCGAGAGCGCGCGAGCCCGGAACGGCTTCGTCAGGAAATCGTCGGCCCCGAGCTCGAACACCCGGACCTCGTTGTCCTCGTCGCCCTTGGCGGTCAACACGATCACCGGGATGTCCGCCGTGGCGGGCCGCGACCGCAGGTGGGAGAGCACGCCGTAGCCGTCGAGGCCGGGCATGTTGAGGTCGAGGACGATGATGTCCGGCCCCACGCGGTCGATCTGGTCGAGCGCCTGCGCGCCGTCGCGCGCTTCCGCCACGATGTAGCCGTCCCGCTCCAGCAGTTCCTTGACCACCTTGCGGAGGCTGTCCTCGTCGTCCACGAGCAGCACCTTCCGCGCGGGGAGCCCGTGGGTACCTGAGACGCGGGGCGGCGCCGGCTCCTCCAGCAGCTCGAAGTGCTCGACCACCGGCTCGGCCGCCGGCGCCACGGGGCCGGCCGAGGGCGCGCCGCGCGGCAGCTCCACCGCGCCCGGCGAGCGCCGTGACGGCGCAGGCGCCACGGCGGCCGCGACGCCCCCCTCCTCTACCGGCACGTCCACCACGCGCGTCAGCTCGTCGATCGTGGACTCGCCCCGCAGCACGTGAGCGAGGCCGCTCTCCCACAGCGACTTCATCCCGGACCGCCGCCCCGCTTCGGCGATGTGGTCCGCCGTCTCCCCGGCGCCGATGCGGCGCTCCACCTCGGGCGTCACGGTGAGCACCTCGAGGATGGAGAAGCGGCCGCGGTAGCCCGTCATCGCGCAATCGGGACAGCCGGCGGCGCGATACAGCGGCGTCTCCTTCGGCAGCCACTTCTTCAACCGCTCGGCCGGCGCCTCCATCCACACCTGCTTGCACGTGGGGCACAGCTTCCGCATCAGCCGCTGGGCGATCACTCCGCGCAGCGCCGCGGCGATCTTGTAGGCCTCGACGCCGATGTCGACGAGACGGGTCACCGCGTTCGCGGCATCGTTCGTGTGCAGCGTCGAGAGCACGAGGTGTCCGGTGAGCGACGCCTGCACCGCGATCTGCGCCGTCTCGCGATCGCGGATCTCGCCCACGAGCACGACGTTCGGGTCCTGCCGCAGGATCGACCGCAGCGCGGACGCGAACGTCAACCCGGCTTTCTCCTGCACCTGCACCTGCACGATCCCCGGCATGCGGTACTCCACCGGGTCCTCCACCGTCACGATGTTCACGCCCTCGCTCTTGATCTGGTTGATGCAGGAGTAAAGCGTGGTCGTCTTGCCCGAGCCCGTTGGCCCGGTGACCAGGACGATGCCCTCGTGGTACTCGAGTAGCCGCTTGATGTGCTCGCTCTCGACCGGGTTGAGCCCCAGCGAGTCGAGCGACTTCACGGTGGCGCGCGAATCGAGCACCCGGATCACGACCTTCTCGCCCTGCGACGCGGGGAGCGTCGAGACGCGCAGGTCGATCGGTTGCCCGTTCACCGACACCCGGGCGCGGCCGTCTTGCGGCCGGAGGCGGTCCGCGATGTCGAGCTGCGACATGATCTTGATGCGCGAGATCAGGGGCAGCCCGGCCGCGCGCGGGATCTTCATCACCTGACGCAGCACGCCGTCGATGCGGTAACGCACCGCGACCCCGCCCTCCTCCGGCTCGATGTGGATGTCGCTCGAGCGCGAGAGGATCCCCTCGGAGATGATCAGGTCCACGAGGCGGACGACCGGCCGTTGGCTCGCCTCCGCCTCGGACGCGACCAGCTCCTCGGGCTCCGTCTCCGGGTGCAGCACCAAGTCGGCCGAGCCCTCCATCCCCTGCAGCACCTTGTCGAGGGCCTTCTCCGGCCGGTACATCTCGTCCAGCTTCTCCGCGATGCGGGACGGAGCCGCCAGCAGCGAGCGGATCTCACGCGCCGTCGCGAAGGCGAGCGCCTTCTCGGCGTCGAGGTCGAAGGGGTTCGCGGTGGCGATCTCGAGGAAGGAGTCGGTGATGCGAAGCGGCAGCACCCGGTAGCGACGCGCCAGCTGCTCCGGCACACCCTCACGCACCTTGGGGTCGATGGTGGCGACGTCGGCGAGCTTCAGCCGGAAGCGGGTGGAGAGGGCGCTGAGGATCTGCTGGTCCGAGGCGATCTTCTCGTCGACGAGCGTTTCCCACAGCGTGCGCCCCGGCGTGGCCTTGGCCCGCAACTCGGCCAAGCGCTCGGCGCTCAGCACCCCCTCGAGGGAGTGCGCGAGCCATTCGTCGGGGAACGTCGGATCGGCCATCGGCTAGCCCGTCAAAGCTAGTCCGCAGGCCGCCGCCGTCACAAGATGCCCCACAGGTCGCGGGTGACGTCGAACGCGAGGCGGACCTGGCCGCTCTGGGCTCCCACGCCGGCCTCGAGGCGGAACACGCCGAGCCACTCGAGCGCCAGCCCGAGCGTGGTGCGCGCGCCCGGCGTCGCCGCCCAGGGCGTCCCCGCGACGGGCCGGTCGGCCCAGCCGGTCGCGACGTACGGCGCGACGGTCACGCGATTGGGCGAGCGCGCCCACGAGCCCAGCGCGATCGAGCCGAAGGGCAGGGGCACGCGCCATTCGACGTGGAGCAACGCCATGCGGCGGCCGCCCCACGCGCGAAATGCTTCACCGAGCAGCGTGCCGCGACCGCCGAGCACGAACGCGCGATGCGGCGGCAGCGCCGCGCTGGCGAGGCCGAGCTGGGCGCGCGCAAGCAGCCGCGTGGACCACAGCGGCACGAGCGCACGCCCGCCGGCCGTGGCCCGCGCATACGTCCTTCCGGACCCGTCAAGCCGGCCGCCTTCCAGCGCGGCCTCGAGGGCGAGGTCGCGCCGCACGGCGAACCCCTCGCTCTGGCGCCGCACGCCGACGCGCACCAGGTCCACGCTGGGGCCGCCGAGCGGCGGGTTGGGGCGGAAGCTGCCCGTGGCCGGCGTCGTGGCGACGGCGAGCGAGGCGACGGCGTCGCGGCTCAGCGTCGCGCTCCACTCACCGCGCGTGCCGAGACGCCGGTGGTAGGCGAGTCGCGCGCCGGTCGCGAGGTAGTAGTCCCCGTAGTCGGCGCCCAGCTCCTGGGACGCGAACGAGTTGAGCACCGGGGCGATGACCGGTTGGTCGGCCACGTCGCGCACCGCGCGATACACGCTCGCCTCGAGCGTCACCCGCCCCCGGCGCTCCGTCACCGTGACCTCGCCCTTGGGCCGGTCATCGGACGTGCCGTAGCTCGCGAGCGAGCGCAGCTCGCGCGCCTCCCCCCCGCCGCGCCACACGAACCCCGCGCCCACGGCCAGCCCCTCGACCCGGTTCGCGTGCACCACGTCGGAGAGCCCGCGCACGCCCAGGCGGCGGGGCGGCAGCCCCGAGAGCGCGCGCCGGCCCGCGATCTCCTGCACCTCGGCCCGCACGCGCTCGAGGTCACCCCGCCGCACCGGCTCGGCTACCGCCTGCACCGCCGCGTCGAGCGGCTCGGTCCAGGGGAACGAGTCGCGCTCCGCCTTCGGGACCGCCGTGATCTCCTCGCCCGCGAACCAGCTCGTCGCCAGGCCCAGGTTCAACGCGTAGCCGTCGATCTCCCACCGGCCCCGGATGATCCCGCGCGCCGGCATGTCGAGCCAGGCCGCGCGCCGCCGGATCTCGACCTCCTGGCGGAACGGCAGCCAGAAGCGGCCTTCCCACAGCGCGTTGTCGAGCGCGATGCTCACGTCCTCGAGCGAGGGATCGAGGTAGGCGCGCGGAGTGAAGTTGAAGGCCATGCGGACGAGGTCGGCCGTTCCCGCGTCGAGGTACAGCGTCCCCACGATGCGGGGCGCGTCGTAGCTCTTGGGCCGCACCGCGAGGCCCACGACCCGCACCTCGCGCTGCGGGAAGGCGATGATCGTGCTGTCGCCGAGCGCGTAGTCGTACAAGTCGGGGCCCACCGGGGCGAGGGGATGCGGGACGTCCCGCACCTCGTCCCCCTCGCCCAGCCGCATCGCGGCGCCGAAGTTGTTCTGGATGATGCCCAGGTGGTCGCGGTGGTAGCTGATGTCGGTGGGGAGCTCGGCCCGGTCGCGCCAGCCGACGATGCGTTGCTTGCTGAGTCCCGGCGCCTTCCAGTACACTTCCAGCTCCAGCTGGTCGGCCTTGATGAGGCGCGGCGGCTCGGTCAGCCCCTCGCCGAACTGTCCGAGGAAAAAGAGGAACCCGTGGGCCTGGGCCTTGTAATCGCGCAGCGCGGTGTCCGCCGCGGCCCGGCTGCGCCGCTCGATCGCGCGGCGGGCGAGCGCGAGCGCCGCCGCGTCGTTCCAGGCCTGCGCGGGGAGCGCGGCGGGCGCGCCGAGCAGAACGACGGCCCAGGTCCACGCGACCGCGACGGACGGAGCTCGGGTCGTTCGCATCCCCCTCGTGTACCCCGCAGGCCGCGGTTCCGGCCCGCGGCACGGCATGCCTGACCGTCGCGCCGAGTTTCTCGCCCGCAGCGAGCGGGGCGGCGTGGTCGTGCCGCTCACGCGCGAGGTCGTGCTCGACGCCGACACGCCGCTCGCCGCGTTCGCCAAGGTCGCACGGCCGCCCTTCGGGTTCCTGCTCGAGTCGCTCGTCGGGGGGGAGCGGTGGGCGCGCTACACCTTCCTGGGAACCGAGCCCCGGGAGGTGTGGCGCTACCGCGACCGGCGCGTGGAGCGCTGGACGCGGGAGACCGCGTGGCGGCCGGCCGGCGAGACGGACGACCCGATCGGCCACCTCGCCCGGCGCCTGCGCGAGCTCCCCGGTGTCGACGTCCCCGGCTTGCCACGCTTCACGGGCGGCGCCGTGGGCTACCTCGGTTACGACCTCGTGCGCACCATCGAGCGCCTGCCGCGGCCGCCCGCCGACTCGCTCGGCCTGCCGGACGCGATGGTGATGATCGCCGACACGCTCCTCATCCTCGACAACCTGTTCGGCCGCGCGACGGTGGTCGCGAACGTCGAAGTGCCGCGCGGGGCATCGAGCGGCGAGCGCCTGCGGCTGTACGACGCGACCGAGGGCCGCCTCGACGAGTGGGTCGCCCGCCTGGGGGCGCCGCACCCGCTCGCGCCGCTCGCGATCTCGGACGGCGTCGCCCCGGTCCCCACCATCTCGCGCTATCCGCGCGACGCGTTCGAGCGCGACGTGCGCCGTATTCTCGACTACATCGCCGCGGGGGACACCTTCCAGACTGTACTGTCGCGGCGTCAGGAGGCGGCGGGCCGGGTCGATCCGCTGCTGTTGTACCGCTACCTGCGCGCCCTCAACCCGGCTCCCTACCTCTTTTACCTCGGTTTCGACGAGTTCGCGGTCGTGGGCAGCTCCCCCGAAGTGCTGGTCCGGGTGGAAGGCGGGGAAGTCACGGTGCGACCCATCGCCGGCACTCGGCCGCGCGGCGCGTCGCCCGAGGAGGACGAGGGCCTCGCGCGGGCGCTCGTCTCGGACGAGAAGGAGCGCGCCGAGCATCTGATGCTGGTGGACCTCGGGCGGAACGACGTCGGGCGCGTGGCGCGCTACGGTACGGTGCGCGTGACGGACCTGCTCACGATCGAGCGGTACTCGCACGTGCAGCACATGGTGAGCGAGGTGCGCGGCCGCCTGAAGGACGGCTACGACGCCCTGGACGTGTTCAAGGCCTGCTTCCCGGCGGGGACGGTGACGGGGGCGCCCAAGGTGCGCGCGATGGAGATCATCGACGAGCTCGAGCCCGAGCGCCGCGGGCCCTACGCCGGTGCGGTGGGCTACGTGGGCTGGGGCGCGATGAACCTCGACACGGCGATCGCCATCCGCTCGGCCGTCGTGCTTCCGGATCGCGTGGTGGTCCAGGCGGGCGCCGGGATCGTGGCCGACTCCGATCCGGCGCGCGAGTTCGTCGAGACGGAAGCCAAGGCGCAGGCCGTCCTCAAGGCGCTCGCGCTCGCGAAAGCGGGCGACTAGCGAGGCTTTCGCTTGGCGTCTTAGCGTCTTGGCGTCTTGGCGTCTATATTTTCGCTGTGTTCAAGCTGCTGAGCACCACGGGCGAACAGGCGATCGATTTGCAGCCCGGGCGCACCATCGTGGTCGGGCGCGCGGTGACGAGCGACATCCCCATCTACGATCCCACCATCTCCCGCCGGCACGCGGAGCTCATCCTCACCGACAGCGGCGTCAAGGTGACGGACGTCGGCTCCTCGAACGGCACGTTCCTGAACGGCGCCCGCGTGACCGAGGCCGTCGCCGCCGAGAACGACGTCATCACCTTCGGTAAGGTGGCGTTCCGGGTGAAGGGGGTCTCCGCTCCGGTCCAGCGCCCCAAGGTGGTGCCCGACTTCACGAGCCCCAAGCCCGGCGCGGCGGGGGGCACGATCCTGCGCCAGCTCCCGGTGAGCGTCTCGGGCGGCGTGCCCGCCATCGTGGACGCGAGCCCGTCCGGGGCGTCTCACCTCAAGGTCACGGCCCAGTCGCTGGAAGAGCGGCGTGAGAAGAAGCTGTCGCTGCTGCTCGAGATCTCGAAGGAGCTGTCCAAGCAGCAGGAGCTCGACCGACTGCTCGACAAGGTCGTGGACTTCACGTTCCAGATCATGAACGTGGACCGGGTGTCGATCCTGCTGCTGGAGGAGGGGTCGGGCGAGCTGGTGCCGCGGGTGTCGAAGGGCCGCACCGCGCAAGCGGGGGCGGCGAAGCACGTGCCGCAGTCCATCGCCCGCAAGGCCGTGGAGGAGCGGGTCGCGATCCTGTCCGACAACGCCGCCGCGGACGAGCGCTTCAAAGGCAAATCGATCCTCATCCAGAGCGTGCGCAGCGCGATGTGCACGCCCCTGATGGGCACCGATCAGCAGGTGCTCGGCATCCTGTACGTGGACAACCTCACCGCCACGCACTCCTTCGCCGACGAAGACCTCGAGTTCCTGATCGCCTTCGGGTCGCTCGCGGCCGTGGGGATCGAGAACTCGCGCCGCTCCGAGCGGCTGCGGCGCGAGGCGCTGGTGCTGTCGAACTTTCAGCGGTTCTTCGCACCCAACCTCGCCGCGCAGATCGCCCAGCAGGAGGGCGCGGTGCAGCTCGGTGGTCAAAAGCGCCCGGTCTTCATCTTCTTCTCCGACATCCGCAACTTCACGCCGATGTCCGAGACCATGAGCCCCGACACCATCGCGACGCTCCTCACCGAGTACTTCACCGAGATGGTGGAGATCGTGTTCGAGCACGGCGGCACGTTGGACAAGTTCATGGGCGACGCGATCATGGCGCTATGGGGTGCGCCCATCCCCCATGAAGACGACGCCGACCGCGCGATGAAGTGCGGCCTCGGGCAGCTCGAGGCGCTCGAGAAGATGAACAAGAAGTGGAAGGCGGAGGGCCGGCCCGAGCTGGGCGTCGGGATCGGCATCAACTTCGGCGAGGTGTTCGCGGGCTACATCGGCTCGGACCGCCGGCTGGAGTACACCGTGATCGGCGACGCGGTGAACGTCGCGAGCCGCCTGTGCTCCATCGCGGGCCCGGACGAGATCCTGATCTCGGAGCCGTTCTACAAGGCGCTCAAGAAGCCGCCCCGGGTCGAGGCCCTGGAGCCGCTCCAGGTAAAAGGCAAGACGCAGAAGGTTCCGGTCTACCGCGTAAAGCGGTAGGGCATCCCGAAGCGCTCGAGCAGCTCGAGCGCGAGCCGCAGCGGCAGGCCCATCACCCCGAAGAAGTCGCCGCGGATCCCCTCGACCAGCACCGCGCCGCGCCCCTGGACGGCGTACGCGCCCGCCTTGTCGAGCGCCTCTCCCGTGGCGACGTAGTCCGCGATGGTCCGCTCCGGCAGGGTCCGGAACGTCACATCGGTGATGTCGATGGCGTGCTCCACGCGCTCCCCCTGCGCCACCGCGACGGCCGACATCACCTGGTGTGTGCGCCCCTCGAGCCGCTGCAGCATCGCCACCGCCTCTTCGGGCGAGTGCGGCTTCCCGAACACCTCCTCCGCGCGCAGCACGACCGCCGTGTCCGCGGCCAGCACCACCGCGCCCGGCTGCTGCCGTGCCACGGCGAGGGCCTTGTCGCGCGCGATGCGCACGACGTAGCGGTCGGGGACCTCGCTCGTCTTGCGGGTCTCGTCCACCGCGGGGACGACCACGCGGAAGGGCAGGCCGAGCATCGCGAGCAGCTCCCGCCGCCGGGGGCTACCGCTCGCCAGGATCAAGGTGTGGTCCCTGTGGGGCGCGCTCATTTCTCCAGGATCAGCGTGACCGGGCCGTCGTTCACGAGCTCCACCTCCATCATCGCCCCGAACTCCCCCGTCTCCACCTTCGTGCCGCCGCCCCGCTCCCGCAATAGGGCGACGAACCGCTCGTACAGGGGAATGGCGACCGCGGGCGGCGCGGCGCCTACGAAGCTGGGGCGCCGGCCCTTGTGGGTATCGCCATAGAGGGTGAACTGCGACACCACGAGCAGCGCGCCCCCCACGTCGTCGAGCGCCAGGTTCATCTTCCCCGCGGCGTCTCCGAACACCCGGAGCGTGAGGATCTTCTCCGCCATCCACTCGAGGGTCGGATCCGTGTCGGTGGGCGCGAACCCGGCGAGCACGACGAACCCCGCCCCGATCGCCCCCACCGCCTGCCCGTCAATGCGCACCTCGGCGCGCGAGACGCGCTGCAGCACGACCCTCATTCCACCGTAACCGACTTCGCCAAGTTGCGCGGCTGGTCCACGTTGCAGCCGCGCCGCACCGCGATGTAGTAGGCGAGCAGTTGGAGCGGCAACACCGTGAGCACCGGGGTGAGCAGGTCGAGGGTCTCGGGCACCTCGATCTTCTGGCCGGCGAGCTTGGCGACCCCCGTGTCGCCCTCGGTGACGACCGCGATCACGCGCCCCCCGCGCGCCCGCACCTCCTCCACGTTGCTCAGGATCTTCTGGTACACGGCATCTTTGGGCGCGACGAACATGACCGGCATGAGGTCGTCGATCAGCGCGATGGGTCCGTGCTTCATCTCGGCCGCGGGATAACCCTCGGCGTGGACGTAGGAAATCTCCTTCAGCTTGAGCGCGCCCTCGAGCGCCACGGGGAAGTTGTACCCCCGGCCGAGGTAGAGGACGTTGTTCGCCCGCATCACGCGCTCGCCGATGCGCTCGACTTCGGGGGCCTTCGCGAGCACCTGCGCGACCAGATCGGGCAGCCTGCGGAGCGCCCGCACGACCTCCCGCCCCTGCAGGATGGAGAGGGCCCGCAACCGGCCCATCGCGAGGGTCAGCAGCGCGAGCGCTGCGATCTGGCTGGTGAAGGCCTTGGTGGAGGCGACCCCGATCTCGGGGCCCGCATGGAGGTAGATGCCGCCGTCCACCTCGCGCGCGATCGTGCTCCCCACGACGTTCACGAGCCCCAGGGTGCGCGCGCCGCGCCGCTTCGCCTCGCGCAGCGCGGCCAGCGTGTCGGCCGTCTCGCCCGACTGCGAGATGCCGACCACGAGCGTGTGCTCGTCCACGATGGGGTTGCGGTAACGAAACTCGGAGGCGTACTCGACCTCCGTGGGAATGCGGGCGAGCTCTTCCATCATGTACTCGCCGATCAACGCCGCATGCCAGGAGGTGCCGCAGGCCGTGAGCACGATGCGGTTCACCTGGAGCAGCTGCTCGTCGCTCAGGTTCAGGCCGCCCAGCCGCGCCGTCCCCTCCTCCTCGAGCAGCCGGCCGCGGAGCGTGTTCCGCAGGCTCTCCGGCTGCTCCATGATCTCCTTCAGCATGAAGTGCGCGTAGCCGCCGCGCTCGATGGTGGCGAGGTCCCAGTCGACCTGCGTGACCGCCTTCTCCTTCTCCACGGCGTCGAGATCCAGGATGCGGTAGTCGCCGGGGCGCACGACCGCGATCTCCCCCTCGTCGAGATAGACGACCGAGCGCGTGTGGGCGAGCACGGCGGACGCGTCCGAGGCCACGAAGTTCTCCCCCGAGCCGATCGCCACGAGCAGCGGCGAGCCCAGCCGGGCGGCGACGATCGTATCCGGCTCCCGCGTCGAGACCGCGGCGATCCCGTACGTGCCCTCCACCTGGTGCAGCGCCCCGGCCACGGCCTCGACCAGGCTGACGCCCTTGGCGAGCATCTCCTCGATGAGGTGGGCAAGCACCTCGGTGTCGGTCTCGGAGCGGAACACGTGGCCGCGCTTGCTCAGCGCGGTGCGCAAGGCCCCGGCGTTTTCGATGATCCCGTTGTGCACCAGGGCCACGGTGCCGCCGCAGTCGGTGTGCGGGTGGGCGTTGACGACGTTCGGCGCGCCGTGCGTCGCCCAGCGCGTGTGCGCGATGCCGGTCGTGCCCAAGGGCGGGCGGCTGCCCAGCTCCTGCTCGAGCACGCTGATCTTCCCTGGCGCTTTGTGGACCTCGATCTGGCCGTCCCGCACCAGCGCCAGGCCGGCCGAGTCGTAGCCGCGATACTCGAGCCGCTTCAAGCCGTCGAGCAGCAGCTGCGCGGCCTGCCGCGGCCCGGTGTAGCCTACGATGCCGCACATGAAAGTCGCCCTTCGTTGACGAGCTGCTCGGCCTCCGCGCCGCTCGGCGCCTCGGCGATCAGCCGGATGATCGGCTCCGTGTTCGACGGCCGCACGTGCAGCCAGCGATCCCGCCAGGCGAGCCGCAGCCCGTCCTGCATGTCGGCGCTCGCTTCCGGAAAACGGCTGCGCAAGGCCGCGTACACGTCGTCCAGTCCGCGTGCCGCGTTCCGCGTGCCGCGTGCCAGCTTGGCCTTCACGATCGCGTAGCGCGGCGCGGCCGCGACCCACTCGCTCACCCGCCGTCCCGTGCGGGCGAGGAGCGCCAGCACCAGCGCGGCGGCCACGGGGGCGTCCCGCCCCACGTGCAGCGCCGGATACATCACCCCGCCGTTCCCTTCCCCCCCGATCGGCGCCCGCAGCTCGACGATTCTGCGAGCCACGTGCACCTCACCCACCGGCGTGCGGACGACCGTCGCTCCGCAGTCCCGCGCCGCGTCTTCGACGACGAGGCTGGTGGAGAGGTTGCAGACGACGGTGTTCCCCTTCCCCCTTCCCCCTTCCCCCTTCCCCGGTTCCAACACCGCCCGCACCGCGAACGCCAGCGTGTAATCCTCCCCGATCGGCGCCCCGGCCTCGTCCACGAGCGCGAGGCGGTCCACGTCGGGATCGACCGCCATGCCGATGTCCGCGCCGCTCCCGCGCACCAGCGCCGCGAGCTCGCCCAGGTGCTCGGGCACGGGCTCCGGGGCGCGGGGGAAGCGACCGTCCGTCTCGAGGTTCACGCCGACAACCCGGCAGCCCAAGCGCTCCAGCAGCGCCGGCATAATCACGCCGCCCGCGCCGCGCACGGCGTCGAGCGCCACGGTGAGCCCCCGCGCCCGAATCTGCGCGACGCCCAGGCCCGGCAGTCCGAGCACACCCTCGAGGTGGCGCTCGACCGCCGCGGCATCGGCACTGACCCGTCCCCCTTCCCCCCGACCGCGAGGGAGTCCTTTAGGGTTCCCCCTTCCCCGGCCCTTTCCTGCTCCTTCGTCCGCCAATGCCCGCACGCGCGTGCCGGCGTCCCCATCAAGAAAGATGCCGTCCGGCCCGATGAATTTCAGGGCGTTCCACTCGATCGGGTTGTGGCTCGCCGTGATCGCGATGCCGCCGCCCGCATGATGGTGCTCGACGGCGAGTTGCACGGTCGGCGTGGGTACGAGACCGACGTCGATCACGTCGCAGCCTGCGCGGCGCAGCGCGGCGATCGCGGCCTGCGCGAATTCCGGTCCCGAAGGCCGCGCATCGCGTCCCACGACCACGACCGGGCGGCGCTCTCGGGCCCACAGGCCGAACGCCATCGCCCAGCGCGCGACGACGTCCGCCGTGATGTCCTTGCCGACGATCCCGCGCACGCCGGATACGCCGACCATGAGAGTGTCGGACATGGGGGGCAACGTAGGAACCGGGATGGGGCGCGTCAATCGGACGCGCGTCAGGAGCGTCGCACGGCGACCGGGGTGGGGAGGTGCAGCGGGCGCACCTCCGGGGTGGCGACGGGGAGCGACGCGGCGTCGGGGAACGCCCGGAGGAACGCCTGGACGGCGCCCGGGTCGAACTGCATGCCCTTCCCGTCCTCGAGCTCGACCATCGCCTTCGGCACGGACAGTGCCGGCCGATACGGCCGCAGGCTCGTCATGGCGTCGAACGAGTCGGCGACGGTGACGATGCGGACCTCGAGCGGAATCTCCTCCCCCTTCAGGCCGTCGGGGAATCCTTTTCCGTCCAGCCGCTCGTGGTGGGAGCGCACGATGGCGAGTGCGGCCGGGGCATCGCGCATCAGGGGACCGAGGATGCGGGCCCCCGTCACGGGGTGCTCCATGATGTGCCGGTACTCGATGTCGGTGAGCTTTCCCGGCTTGTGCAGCACGGCTTCGCTCACGCCGATCTTTCCGAGATCGTGCAGCTCGGCGCCGAGGGAGATCAAGTCGAGCGCTGCGGGCGCGAGCCCCAGTTCCCGGCCGATCCCGAATGCGTAGTTCGCGACCCGCACCGAATGGCCGCGGAGGTAGGGGTCCTTCTCCTCGAGTGCGTGGACCAGGGCCTGCAACCGCTCCAGGGACAGCTCCTCGATGCGCCGCGCCTGCTCCTGGACCCGCTGCTCCAGCTGCTCCTGGTACATGCGGTTTTCGAGAATGAGGCGCCGCTTGTCGAGCGCCTGCATCACGCGCGCGCGCACCTCGTCGAGGTGGAACGGCTTGGCGACGTAGTCGAGCGCGCCGAGCTGCAGGCAGGCGACCGCGCTCTCCACCTCGGCCACCGCCGTCACCATGATGACCGCCGTGTCGGGCCAGCGGCTGATCACCTCGCGCAACAGCGTGACACCGTCCATCTGCGGCATCCGCAGGTCGGAGATCACGAGCGGCACGGGCTCGTGCCGCATCATCTCCAGCGCCTCGGTGCCGGAGCCCGCCTCGTGGCAGACGAACCCCTCGCCTTCCAGCAGGCGCACGAGCACGCGGCGCAGCCGCGGCTCGTCGTCTACGACGAGGCAGTGCATGGCGTTGGGCTGGGGCATCTCCGCTAACGTATAGGTCGCTTGCTCGGCGCGAAAGGCGCCCTTACGTTCCGGCCATGACCGAGGTTCTCAAGGACGACCTGGCCCGCCGTTTCGCCACCCGGGCCGTCCACGCCGGCCAGATCCCCGACCCGCTCGCCGGCGCCGTGATGACGCCCATCTATCAGACCTCCACCTACGTGCAGGACGGCCTCGGCCGGCACAAGGGATACGAGTACGCCCGCACGCGCAACCCGACCCGCGAGGCGCTGGAGCGGAACGTCGCGGCGCTCGAAGGCGGCCGCCACGGCTTCGCCTTCGGCTCGGGCCTCGCCGCGGTCGACGCGGTGCTGAAGCTGCTCTCGGCCGGGGACCACGTCGTCTCGGGGGAGAACGTGTACGGCGGCACGCACCGCCAGATGACGCACGTGTGGGCCCGGCTCGGCCTGGCGTTCGCCTTCGTGGACGGCGCCGACACGGACGCCATCGCGGCGGCCGTCACACCCGCGACCCGGATGCTCTTCGCCGAAACGCCCACGAACCCGATGATGGGGCTGTGCGACCTCCGGGCGACGGCCGACATCGCGCAGCGGACGGGCACCCTGTTGGTCGTGGACAACACCTTCGCGACGCCCTGCTTCCAGCGCCCGCTCGAGCTCGGCGCCGACATCGTGCTGCACTCGACCACCAAGTACCTGAACGGCCACAGCGACATGGTGGGGGGGATGGTGATCGTGAACCGCGACGACCTGGCCGAGCGCATCGGGTTCATCCAGAACGCGTCGGGCGCGGTGCCGGGGCCGTTCGACTGCTGGCTCGCGCTGCGCGGCACCAAGACGCTCGCGCTCCGCATGCGGCAGCACGACGCGAACGGCCGCCGCATCGCCGAGTGGCTCTCGCACCATCCCAAGGTGCAGCGGGTTTACTACCCCGGCCTGCCGTCGCACCCGCAGCACGAGCTCGCGTGCCGCCAGATGAAGGGGTTCGGGGGCATGATCAGTCTGGAGCTCGGGAGCCTGGAGCGGGCGCGGCGCTTCGTCGAGCGCACCCGCATCTTCGCGCTCGCCGAGTCGCTGGGCGGAGTGGAGAGCCTGATCGGGCACCCTGCCTCGATGACGCACGCGAGCGTCCCGCAGGCGCTGCGCGACAAGATGGGGCTGAGCGACAGTCTGGTGCGGCTCTCCGTGGGGATCGAGGACGTGGAGGACCTGATCGCCGATCTCGATCAGGCGCTCGCGGGAGCGGGATGAAACACGATAACGTACGCGGCGTAAGGCACGGATACCCACGCAGGAGCATTCCATGAGTGAGCCGACCGGAGTTCCGGCCGAGCGCCCCCGCAAGATCCTGACCGGGATCGCCCCCGTCACCTGGGAGCACCCCGCCGACCGAGCGGCGCTGCAGACGCTGCGCTCGGTGCCCGGCTTCGACGAAGTAGTGAAGAAGGTGGTCGGCTTCCTGGGCGAGCGCGGCATCCGGCTGCTGTTTCAGGCGAACGCCGTGCGCGTGGGCCCGAGCCAGTTTCCCCGCGTGAACGCCCTCTACACGGACGTGCTCACCACGATGGACTGGGAGCCGCGCCCCGAGCTGTTCATCTCCCAGACCCCGTTCGTCAACGCTGGCGCCTACGGGATGGAGCGGCCGTTCATCGTGATCAACTCGGGCGCCCTGAAGCTGCTCGATGACGACGAGATGCGCGCGCTGCTGGGCCACGAGGTGGGCCACGTGATGAGCGGCCACGCGCTGTACCACACGCTGCTCGTCCTGATCCTCAACGTGAGCCTCGGATTCCTCCCCTTCCTCGCCGGCATCGCGCTGCTCCCGATCCAGCTCGCCCTGCTCGAGTGGTTCCGCAAGAGCGAGCTGTCTTCGGACCGCGCGGGGCTGCTCGCGAGCCAGGACCCGAACGCCTCGCTGCGCATGTTTCTCAAGATGGCGGGCGGCGGCGACATGGCGGAGATGGACCTGAACACGTTTCTCGTCCAGGCCAAGGAGTACGAAGAGACGGGCGGCGCGCTCGACCGCGTGTTCAAGATCTTGAACACCCTGGGCGCCTCCCACCCCTTCAATACGCTGCGCGCGGCGGAGCTGCAGCGTTGGATCGAGGCCGGCCACTACGAGCGCGCGCTGCGGGGCGAGTATACGCGCCGCGGACCCGACGCCGAGCGGCGCCCCATCGAGCCCGACATCGACGAGGCGCGCGACCACTACATGAAGGAAGCGAAAGCGGTCGTGGACGACGTGGTCGACACCGCGAAGCGGGCGGCCCAGGCCTTCGCGGACGCCTTGAAGAAGAAGTGAGGGTCCTGGTCGTCGGCGGGGGCGGCCGCGAGCACGCGCTCTGCTGGGCGCTGCAGCGCGACCTCCCCGACGCGACCCTCTGCGCCGCCCCCGGCAACCCGGGCACCGCGCGGCACGGCAGCAACCTCAAGATCCCGGCCACCGCGGTGGACGAGCTCGCGGCGGCCGTCGCCCGCCACCGGATCGACCTCACCGTCGTGGGGCCCGAGGCTCCCCTCGCCGCGGGCCTCGTCGATCGCCTGCGCGCGGCGGGCCGGGCGGCGTTCGGGCCCACGCAGGCGGCCGCGCGGCTCGAATCGTCCAAGACCTTTGCCAAAGACGTAATGCGTCACGCCGGCGTGCCGACCGCGGCGAGCCAGAGCTTTACCGAGCTCGCTCCCGCGCGCGCCTACATCGCCCGCCACGCCGTGCCGCTCGTCGTCAAGGCCTCGGGGCTCGCCGGCGGCAAGGGCGCCGTGATCTGTGCGACGCGGGACGAGGCGGCGGCGACCGCCCGGGCCATGCTCGCCGAAGGGCGGCTGGGAGACGCGGGCCGCGAGATCGTAGTCGAGCAGTTTCTGGAGGGCGAGGAGCTCTCCGTCCTCGCCCTCACGGACGGGGAGCAGGTCCAGATTCTGCCGCCGGCGCAGGACCACAAGCGCCTGGGCGAGGGCGACACCGGGCCCAACACGGGCGGCATGGGCGCCTACTGCCCCGTGAGCCTCGCGACGGAAGAGCTGATCGAGCGCGTGCGCCGCGAGGTGCTGGCCCCCACGCTGCGCGAGATGGCGGAGCGGAGGACGCCGTACCAGGGCGTGCTCTACGCCGGCCTGATGATCGCGGCCGACGGAACGCCCTACGTGCTCGAGTTCAATTGCCGCTTCGGCGACCCCGAAGCGCAGGCGCTGCTCCCGGTGCTGCCCGCGGGCGCGCTCGCGGGAGCGCTCGCGGCCATCGCGACGGGTGGGTGGCGGCCCGAGCGGCCGACGCTCCCCGCCGCGCGCGCGGCCGTGTGCACGGTGCTCGCCGCGCGGGGCTACCCCGACCAGCCGGAAGTGGGCGCCGCAATCGTGCTCCCGGCTGACTCCGCGCCCGACACGCTCGTCTTCCACGCGGGCACCTACCGCGACCCGGACGGCACGCTGCGGGTGCACGGCGGCCGCGTGCTCGGCGTGACCGGGCTCGGCGATACGGTCGCGGAGGCCGCGGCCCGGAGCGCGGCACTGTGCGAGCGCATCGCCTTCCAGGGGAAGACCTACCGGCGGGATATCGGATGGCGGGAGCTGCAGCGTGCCGGAGCTGCCTGAGGTCGAGACGATCGTCCGGGAGATCGGGCCGCGGCTCGAAGGCCACAAGATCGTGCGCGCCCGCCTCAAGAAGACCGACGTGTTGCGCCGCGTTTCGAAGCCGCGGTTGTTGCGCACCCTCACCGGCAACGCCGTCGAGGAAGTGAGCCGCCGCGCCAAGCACGCCGTGCTGCGCCTCGCGAGCGGCCACCGGCTCGTCGTGCAGCCGCGCATGACCGGCTCGCTGATCGTGTACGACCGGCGGCCGACGAAGGACGAGACGAAGTACGCCGTGCTCACCTGCACCCTGGAGGACGGCCGCTTCTTTCTGTATCGCGACGTGCGCCGGCTCGGCACCGTGTGGCTGCTCGATGAGAAGGGGTGGGCGGCCTACACGAGCCGCATCGGCCCCGAGCCGCTGGAGGAGACGTTCACGCCGTTCGTGTTCGCCGAGCGGCTCCAGGGCACGCGCGCCGCGGTGAAGAAGGCGATCATGGACCAGCGTCGCCTCGCGGGAGTGGGAAACATCTACGCCAACGAGGCGTTGTTCGAGGCGCGGATCGATCCGTCGAAGCGCACCCACAAGCTCTCGCTCGACGAATTCGCGCGGCTGCACGCCGCGATCCGCGACGTGTTGGAGCGCGCGGTCAGCTCATCGGGGACGACGGTGCGGGACTATCGCACCGGGGTGGGCGAGCGCGGGCGGTTCCAGTTCGAGCTGAAGGTGTACGGGCGCGCGGGCGAGCCGTGCGTGCGGTGCGGGAAGAAGCTCGTGACGACGCACACGATCGATCTCCGGGCGACCACGTTCTGCCCCAATTGCCAGAGGTAACCCGGTAAACGACCAGGAACGAACGAAGGGGGAAAGGTGCGCGCCACCCTTCCCCCGTTCCCAGGCCTCTTACCTGAAATACTGACGTCGTGTCGCAGCTCTTCCGCTCAACAGCTCGTTGCGTCCGTCCCCGCGATCGGCGTGGTGGCCCACGGCGTGAACATAGGAGTCGCCGCGCCGGTTTCCACGACGATCGCATCACCGGTCCCGGGCCCGGCGCCCGAGGGCCCGCTCGGCAACCCCCACCAGTTGCAGGTCGCGTTCATCGCGCCAGTCATGTTGGGCGCCACCCGCAACCCGGCCTGCGCGTTCCCCTCGATGTCGTTGAACCGCACGGTGACGCTCACGGGCGGGAAGCCTCGGGCCGGGAGACTTCCGACCCAAATGGCTCCCGGGAGACCCCGGGGCGACCCCGTGGCGCAGCTCGTGCCGTCGCGCTCGCTAGGTTGCACGACACTGAAGATGCGGTTGCGCTCGATGCGCCCCGTGAAGGCCTCGTAGAGGATCGCGCTGGTGGCCAGGCACGAACCCGAGCTATTGCGGATTGTGTTGCCCACAATGTTCACGTTCCCCGTCGCGGTCACAGGGTGTGTCAGAGACGGAAGGGGAACCCCCGCGAGGGTCCCCACCACGATCGACCCGGCGCGCGCGAGCGGGTGACACTCGTCGAGGTCGTTGCCCACGATGTCGACGTTGGTCTCGCCGCCGAGGTCGTCGCGCATGACCACGAAGATGCAGGCGCCACCAGTCCGCCGAATCACGTTTTCCTCAAGCACGGCATCGACGTCCGTCCCAAGTATTAGGCCGAAGATCTGGGGAAAGGGAGCCGGTCTGTCGGTGATTGTCCCATCCAGCATACTGTGGCGCACGACGAGCCGGGCTCGCTTACGCTGCGTCTGAGTCACGACGTTCCTGCGCACGCTGACGAGGGCCGTGGCCCCGAGAGGAGGATTCACCGCCAGGAGTGTAGCTCGTTCAATCGTCACGTCCACGGGTCCGTCGCCACGGATCCCCGCCATCCCGGTGTACTGAACGTTGATTCCGCGGATCGTTACCGGATCGTTCGTGGCGATCCGCACAGCAATTTCGGGAGCTCCGGGCGGTGCGACGATCACGGGTCCGCTCTCGCTACCGACCGCTTCGAGAGTCAGGCCTTTGTTGATGACCAGCGCCTCTGCGTACGCCCCTGGCACGACCAGCACCTTGCCGCCCTCGGCGACCATGTCGATCCCTTCCTGGATCGTCTTCGCGGTGCCGTTGTCGTTCGCGTTCGCGTTGACGAGCACAGATGGGCGGCCGACGCCCCCCGCCGCGAAGCTCGGCGCACCGATGGGTGCGGGATCGGAAGAGTCGCGGCATCCGGCCACCGTGAGGACGGCAAACCAGACTGCGAATCGTGCGCGGTGTGCGTTCATGATGCACCTCCTGCGAATCATCGGCGCTCGGCGTCGCTCGACGCGGCAGCCGTACCGACAGAAGAGCCGGTAGTCTGCGTTGTCAATGCGCTACCTGTTCCGCATCACCTCAGTTCACGCCTCCGATGGGCTGCGTAAACACCTGTACCCAGTCAGAATACCCACCGTCCTTTCTGGCCACGACGGCGAAGCCCCAACACCACGAGCCGTCGCAGACGACAGTCCCGTGGAGGCTGGTCGAGTTGGCGGGGAGGGTGGCGATTTGGTACGCGGGCTCAAACGCGTCCATGGCCCAGACCTCGTAGCTGTCCTCGACGGCGGAGTTGTCCGTCCACACGAGGTCAGTCGTCTGCGCGTCGATCGAGGTGGCCGTCAGGTCGCTCGGCGCCGCGGCCGGCGTGGCGCAGTCCATGTTCGACGGCGGGGAGTCGCCCCGGGTGTTGAAGGCCACGACGCGATAGCACACCCGCTGTTCGCTCGCGCGCCCCACGTCTGTAAACCAGGACGCCGACATGCCCGTCGTGCCGGCCGCGTTCCAGCTCGTCCCGCCGTCCGTGGACCGCTCGACCCTAAACCCGTCTTCGTTCATCGACTGGTCAGTCCACACGATCGTGACGGCGGTGCTGCCGTCCGGGTACGCGTCTGTCCCGGAGGGCGTAGCCGGTGGTGCGGAGGCGGTCGCCGCGCTCGCGCTGTTCGAGACGTCCGAGGACCCGCCATCCTTCTTGGCTCGCACGCGGTACCAATAGGTCGTGTTGCTAGCCACCGCGGCGTCGCGGTAGCTCGTGCTATTCGCAGGCAGGTTCGCCAGATGGCTGAAGGTCGCGCCATCCGTGGAACGCTGCACCTCGTAGCCGTCCTCGACCGCGGACTTGTCCGTCCACGCGAGAGCGATGGCCGGCCCGTCCACGCCGATTGCCGTCAGGCCGGTGGGAGCCGCGGGCGGCGTCGTGCAGGCGGTGTTCGACGGCGGAGAGTCGCCGCCAGCATTGAACGCGATCACATGGTAGCAGACCTGCTGCTCGCTCGAGCGCCCACCATCCGTTAACGACGTCACGTTGGCGGACGTCGTCGAGACCGGGGCCCAGCTGGTTCCGCCGTCCGGCGACCGCTCGACGCGGAACCCGTCCTCATTAGCCGAGTTGTCGGTCCACGTGACGACGACGGTGTTGCTGTTGCTGGGTACGGCATTCGTCGCCGAGGGCGCGTTCGGTGCCGGCGGCGCCGGCGTCGTCGCGCAGGTCGTGTTGGAGAAGGCGGAATAGCTCGTCTTGCCGTCGTACGTCCTGACCGCCCGGACGCGGTAGCAGTACTGCGTCAGGGGTTTCAGTCCCCCGTCGCCGTAGCTCGTGACGTTGGCGCCCGTCCCGGCAACCTGGGCAAACGTGCCATCCGGCCCGGTCGCTGAGCGCCAGACCTCGAACCCCGTCTCGTTGGCGGAGTTGTCCAGCCACGAAAGATCGATGCGGCTCTCGGACGCCACGACGGCGTTGGCGATCGACGGAGGCTTTACCGTGGGCCCTGCCGTACCGGTGGCCGCCGCCTCCAAGAAAGGCCCGACCGGCTGGCTCCTGTCGCAGGCAGCCAGGGATAGCAACGCTACCGAACCGACAAGGGAATACTGGCGCAGAGCGAGCATACTCCTATCTCCCCAAGGACTGAACCCGGGGCTGGCGCCCCGATTCCGCCATTGCCGCACCGTGAGTAGCGGGACTGGTGCACCGGGCTAACTTAGGTGCAGCCGGTGAGCAGCCGATCAAAAACGGCTCAAACGGCCCAACATGCTGCACCTCAAGACGTGCGGTGGGTTGTCGGTGGAAGCGGAGGGCGGCTCGGCCAGCGGCGCGGCGCAGCGGCGCAAGACACTCGCCCTCCTCGCCCTCCTCGCTGCTGCGGGTCGCCGCGGGATGAGCCGCGATAAGCTCATCGCATATCTGTGGCCGGACGCTGACGTGGAGCACGGCCGCAACCTCCTCAACCAGGCGTGCTACGCCCTCCGTCGCGATCTCCACGCGCCCGAGCTGATCCTCGGTGCGACCGAGCTGCGACTGAACCCCGAGATCATCAGCAGTGACGTCCAGAACTTCGAGGAGGCGCTCGATCGCGGAGATCCCGCGCGGGCCGTCGCTGTCTATTCTGGGCCCTTCCTTGATGGTTTCTATCTGAGCGAAGCCGGAGAATTCGAACACTGGGTGGAGGAGGAGCGCGCGCGCCTGGCGACACGGGCGGCCGAAGCGCTCGAGTCGCTCGCAGCGCGGGCCACAGCGACAGGCGACGTTCGAGCGTCGGTGAAATGGTGGCGTCGTCTCACCGAGCTCGACCCCTTCAGTGCCCACGCCGCGCTCGGACTGATGCAAGCGTTGGCCGCCGCTGGCGAACGGGTCGAGGCCTTGGACCACGGGCGGCGCTTTGACGCGTTCGTGCGGCAGGAACTCGGCGCGGAACCGTCCGCCCAGGTCACCGCGCTGATGCAGCGACTGCGGCACCAAACCGGCGAGACCGGCCAGCGGACCCCCGAGTCCGTCGCTGCATCGCCGACCGACGACTCAGCCACCGGCATCCCGACTGTCACAGCTGCGCGAGCCGCTCTCCGCAGCCCGCCCTTGGGATGGCGACTCGCGCTCGGCACGGCGGTCATAGTGCTCGTGGGCGGCGTGATCGTCGTCGCCAACTCCCGGAAATCGGCGGCGCTCGACCCCGAACTCGTGGCCGTGGCCCCGTTTGGGGTCCTCGACCCGAAGCTCGAGCTATGGCACGAAGGCCTGGTGGACGTGCTGTCGCGTAACCTCGACGGCGCAGGCCCGTTCCGCACGGTGTCGCCGACCGTGGTGATCCGCCGCTGGCAGGGCCGCGCCGATCGCGCGTCGGCCGAAGCTCTGGGGCGTCAGACCGGCGCTGGAGTCGTACTCTACGGTCAACTATCAGGTGTGGGGGCGGACTCGGTGAGACTGAGGGCAGCGGTGTTGGAAACACGCAACGACCGGACCCTCTCCGAGATTGATCGCACGGATCAGGTGGATCGCATCGACCGTCTGGCGGATTCACTGAGCGTGGATGTGATTCGCACGCTCGCGCCCGCGACCCCCGGGATCCACATCCGGCTGTTCTCGGTGGGAACGAGGTCGCTGCCCGCGCTCAAACTGTTCCTGCAAGGGGAACGCTTCTTCCGCCGCCTTGCGCTTGACTCGGCGATCGCCAGTTACGATCGGGCGATTGCGCTCGACACGACCTTTGCACTGGCGCTGCGCCGCGCGGGTCTTGCTCGAGGCTGGAACCTCCAGCTGGGCGAGCCTTACTTTGCCCGAGCCGGGCTCTTCAACCACGGCCTGGGTCCGCGCGACAGCATGCTGGTCGCCGGCGACTCGGTGGATGTTCCAGGGCGGGCTGCACCTCGCCGGCTAGTCCGACGCAAAGTGGCAATACTGGAAGAGGCGGCGCGGCGCTATCCCCAGGACCCCGAAGTCTGGTATCAGCTCGGAGAAGTGCAATTTCACGCCGGGGACGTTGGGGGGTACACGTGGAGTGACGCGCGCGCGGCGTTCGATCGCACGATCGGCCTCGATTCGACCTTCGCCCCCGCATACATCCACCCAGTCGAGATCGCCTTGAATGACAACGATCCGGGCGCGGCACTGCGTTACGTACGGGGCTATCTGACCATCTCGTCCGTGATTCCGGAGGGAGCCGGAATGCGCCTCCTCAGTGAGCTGCTCGACCCCCAGCTCATGCGACCGGGAGATTTCGAGCGGGAGCTCGAGACGGCCTCTCCATCGGTGCTGTATCACCTGGCTTTCGCCGTACGGTCCTGGCCGGATGCCGAAGAGCGTCAGATCCAAGTCGCGCACCGGATCATTGCCGCTGCTCAAGCGCATCCTCTGGGCGCCGGCGCGGACGCCGCTTTTGAGCGCCGCCTGTATCAGGCGTTACTCGCCAACGTGCTCATCCACCGTGGCCACTTGCGACAGGCCAGCGGTGTCGTAGCAAACAGCTTCGAGATGCCGTCCTTCATGGAACTCGCGCGAATCGGCGCAATACCTCCAGAGACGGTCGCGACGGTACTCGCTCAGTGGGTCCAGCACCCCGGCGGGCAGGACCTCTTGTATTTCCCTTGGTTCGCAACGGGGCACTGCTATCGGACGTTAGACGCAGCGCTGTGGTGGGCTTCACGGAGGGACACGGCAACCTTGCAGCGTCTGGTGCGTCGTGAAGACTCGGCTGCTCGGACAGTCAACCGCCTTGTTCCCCTCTATGCGCGTCCCGTGCCTGAGTTTGCCCGCGCCGCTCTGGCCCTAGCGCGAGGGGACACGACCGCGGCGTTGAGTCGCTTCCTGGCATTTCCCGATTCGTTGTGTCCGGGCGCTGAGCGCCTCCGCGAAGTGCGGTTTCGCCTGCTCGCGGCTGTGGGGCGCGGCACCGAGGCGGCAGAGGTGTTCGACCGGTCCCACGATCGCCGCGTACCGTTCATGCTCGAGCGCGCCCGTCTCGCCGAGCGGCTTGGCGATCGCCCCACAGCCGTCCACTACTACCAGTTCGTTCGTCAGGCATGGCTGCAGGGCGATCCGGCGGTCCAGCCGGTCGTGGCCGAGGCGCGCGCGGCGATCGTGCGGCTGGGTGGACAGCCACGGCCCTGATGCGCGGGGCGCCTCCCGCCCCTGCTATAGCTTCACCAGCCGCGCCCGTGGCGGAATCCCCGCCTCGAGCTCCATGATGCCGACGGTGGCCGCGAGCCGGAATCGCGCCGGCCCCGCGGCACCGGGGTTCAGGACGGTCACGGTCTTATCCACCAGCTCGAGCAGCGGCATGTGCGTGTGCCCGTACACGATGATCTCGGCGCGGGGAAATGCGGCGTGCAGCTTGTGTGGCGTCGGGTGGCCGAACTGGTCGCCGTGCGTCACCACGATCGCGAAGCCGTCGAGCTCGACCTCGGCGACCTGCGGCAGGCGGGAGCGCAGCTCGCGGTCGTCCACGTTGCCGTACACCGCCGTCACCGGCGCGAGCGTCTCCAGGTCGGTCAGGATCTCTGGCTTCCCCACGTCCCCGCCGTGCAGGATGTGATCGACTTCCTTGAACACGTCGAACACTTGCGGCCGCAGCAGTCCGTGCGTATCGGAGATGACGCCGAGCCTCATCGCACTCGGAACTACTTGCCTGCCCACCGCTTGACCAGCTCGATTTCCAGGCCGAGGTGGTCGAGGATCCGTTGCACCACGAAGTCCACGAGGTCCGTGACCTGCTTGGGCTTGTGATAGAACCCGGGCGCCGCGGGGAGGACGATCGCGCCGGACTCCGTGGCGAGCGTGAGGTTGCGGAGATGCACGAGCGACAGCGGCGTCTCCCGGGGGACGAGAATCAGCGTGCGTCGCTCCTTGAGCACGACATCGGCGGCGCGCTCGATCAGCGAGCGGCTCGTGCCGTGCGCGATCGCCGCCACCGTGCCCATCGAGCAGGGGCAGATCACCATTCCGGTGCTCTGCGCGGAGCCCGAGGCGGGCGCCGCCCCGCGGTCCTTGTCGTCGAACACGCGCACGCCGGCCCAGTCGCCGCCCGTCGCCTGCTTCAGCTCGCGGTCGTCTTTGATGCCGCACTCCTCCGTGAGGAGCCGCCATCCGTGGCTCGAGATCATGAGCCACGTGGGCACGTGATGGCCGGCGAGCACCTCGAGCAGGCGCATACCGTAGACGGCCCCGGAGGCGCCGGTGATCGCGAGAATGACGGGAAGCTTCGTCACCGCCCGCGCCTATTGGGTGTGGGGCTTCGTTTCGGGTGCCGGGAAGGGCCCGGTGGCGCCGGGGAGTGGGGAGTGGGGAGTGGTACCTTGCGGACCCCAGCGGAGCGACGGTTCACACCGTCACGAACCACTCCCCACTCCCCACGCCTTTTCTTCACAGCATCCGATCCACGAGGGCGCCCAGAAGCACCACCACGCTCACGATCCCGTTCGCGGTAAAAAACGCCGCATTGAGGCGCGACAAGTCTCCCGGCTTGACGAGCCGGTGCTCGTAGGCGATCAGCACCGCGCCGATCGCCACCCCCGCGTAATAGGCGATGCCCAATCCCGCGCCCAGCCCGAACAGGACGAGCGCGACGAGCGCGAGCCCGTGGAGCAGCTTGGCGGCGAGCATCGCGGGACCCTGCCCCAGCCGCACGACCAGAGATTTGAGCCGCTCCGCGCGGTCGAAATCCTCGTCCTGCAGCGCGTAGAACACGTCGAACCCGCCGACCCAGAAGGTGACCACGAGCGCCCCGAGCGGCAGCAGCCACCACGGCTCGCTCCACCGCCCCGTGACGGCGAGGTATCCCGCCGGCGTCGCGATGCCGTCGGCGAGGCCGAGCCAGAGGTGCGACCAGTGGGTGAAGCGCTTGGCGTAGCTGTAGCCGGAGATGAAAACGAGGGCGACGGGCGCGAGGGCGAAGCACACGGGATTCAGCGCCCACGCCGCCCACAGAAACAGCGCCGCGGCGAGCACCACAGCGACCCACGCTTGCGCCAGGGTCAGCCGGCCCGACGGCAGCTCGCGCGCGCGCGTGCGCGGGTTCCGCGCGTCGAGCGCGCGGTCCGCGATGCGATTGAAGCCGAGCGCCACGAAGCGGGCGCAGGTGAAGGCGAGCACCACGAGCCCGAGCGTGCGCCCGGTGACGGCAGCGCCGTAGGAGGCCACGACCACGCCGAGCAGCGCGAACGGCAGGGCGAAGATGGTGTGCGGGAGCTTGACGAAGTTCGCGTAGCGGACGAGCAACGACTCGCCGGCGAACGTCTGGCCCTCGCGACGCACCTCAGAGCTCGATGCCAAGCTCACTCCACATCGCATCCACCCGCCGCTTCGTCTCCTCGTCCATCACGATCTTCCCCGGCCACTCGCGCGTGAACCCCTCCTCCTTCCATTTCCGCGTTGCGTCGATTCCCATCTTCGAGCCGAAGGTGAAACCGCGGCTCGAGTGGTCGAGCACGTCGATCGGTCCCATGGTGAACCGCACGTCGCGCTCGGGATCGATGTGGTTCAGCGCCACCCACCACGCCTCCTTGGGGTCGCGCACGTTCACGTCCTTGTCGAGGACGACGATCACCTTGGCGAGCGCCATCAGCCCCTGCCCCCACAGCCCGTTCATCACCTTGTACGCCTGGCCCGGGTACTGCTTGTCGATGCTCACGAACACGAGGTTGTGGAAGATCCCTTCGGCGGGCATGTGCAGGTCTACGATCTCGGGCAAGGTGAGCTTCAGGAGCGGCAGGAAGATCCGCTCCGTGGCGTGGCCGAGCCAGTAGTCCTCCATCGGCGGCCGGCCCACGATGGTGTGGGGCCAGATCGGCTCCGGGCGCATCGTCACCGCGGTGACGTGCACCTTGGGATAGTAATCCGCGAGCGAGTAGAAGCCCGTGTGGTCGCCGAACGGCCCCTCGCGTACGAGCTCCTCCCGCGGATCCACGTAGCCCTCGAGCACGACCTCCGCCTCGGCCGGGACCTCGAGGTCGCAGGTAATCGCCTTGGCGAGCCGGACCGGCTCCTTGCGCAAGAACCCGGCGAACAGGAACTCGTCGATCGAGGGCGGGAGCGGCGCGGAGGCGGCGTACATCGACGCCGGATCGCCGCCCAGGGCGATCGCCACGGGCATCCTTTCCCCCCGCGCCGCCATCTCGCGCCAATGCGCCGCCCCCACCTTGTGCCGCTGCCAGTGCATCGCCAGCTCGTTCGCGCCGATGACCTGGATGCGGTACATCCCCACGTTGCGCACGCCCGTCTTCGGGTCGCGTGTGATGACACCCGGCATCGTGAGATAGGGGCCGCCGTCCTCGGGCCAGCACACCGGGATCGGGAATTGCGACAGATCGACGTCCCGGTCCCGCACGACGACCTCCTGGGCCGGCGCGCGTCCGCCGACCGCTTTGGGTGGGAACTTCGCGACCTCGGCGAGCTGGGGAAGCATGGCCAGCTTGCCCAGCAGGGTGTCGGGGACCTTGATGTTGAGGAGCGTCGCGATCCGCCCGCCGATCTCGTCGAGGCACGAGACGCCCAGGGCGAGCGCCATGCGCTTCTCGGAGCCGAACAGGTTGACTGCGACCGGGTAGCGCGACGGCCCGCCCTGGAGTAGCGTCGGGCGCTCGAACAGGAGCGCGGGCCCGCCGCCTGCCGACTTCATGCAGCGGTCCGCGATCTCGGTGATCTCCTTGTCCACGGATACGGGGCGCGTGACCCGCCGCAGGTCGCCCGCGGCGTCGATCGCGCCGACGAAGGCGCGCAGGTTATCGAGTGCCATGGTGAACGGCGCAGATCCCGCCGGCCAGCAGCTCGTAGCGCACGTCCGCGAACCCGGCCGCTCGCATGCGGGCCGCGAGCGCCTCGGGGTCCGGAAAGGTCTTCACCGACTCTGGCAGGTAGGTATAGGCATCCCTATGTTTGGACACCGCGCGCCCGATCGCCGGGAGCACCCGGCGGAAGTAGAACAGATAGGCCGCGCGCAGCGGCGCGAAGCGCGGCGTCGCGAACTCGAGCACCACGAAGCGCGCGCCCGGCCTGAGGACGCGCGCCGTCTCCCGCAGCCCGGCGTCGAGGTCCGTCAGGTTGCGCACCCCGAAGCCCACGAGCGCGCCGTCGAACGCGCGGTCGGGAAAGGGGAGCAGGAGCGCGTCCGCCGCCACGGGCGCGGCGCGGGCCGACTTGCCACGACCCAGCTCGAGCATCGGCACCACGAAGTCGGCACCGATCACGCGGCCGCGGAACCGAGGCTCGCGCCCGAGCGCGGCGGCCAGATCCATCGTGCCGGCACAGAGGTCGAGATAGACGCCGTCCGGTCTCGCCTCCCAGCCGAGTCGCGCCACGGCAGCACGGCGCCACCGGCGGTCGAGGTTGAGGCTGAGCAGATGATTGAGGAGGTCGTAGCGCGGGGCGACCGCGGCGAACATCCGGCGGACGTAGGCCCGCTTCATCGCGCCGTCCGCCGCACTCCCCCGCGCGGCCCGGACCACCTCGGAAGAAGGAGACGGCGTCATAGGCGCGAAAGATAGGCCGCCCAACCTGACCGGCGCCAGCGACCAGGAGCTCGTCGAGTGGGCGAAGCAGGGTCACGAGCCGGCGTTCCGGGAGCTGGTGCGTCGCTACGAGCGACCGGTGTTTTCGCTCCTGTATCGCATGGTCCGCGACCGCGCCCTGGCCGAGGACCTGGCGCAGGAAACCTTCGTCAAAGTGCTGAACGGCCTCGCCAGCTACCGCGCGGAGTTCAAATTCTCCTCCTGGATCTTCAAGATCGCGAACAACGCGGCGATCGATCACCTGCGCAAGCGCGACCTCGACACCCTGTCGATCGACGGATCTCCGCACGCCACCACGCCCGACGAGATAGCCGCGACCGCCCTGCAGGTCGACGGCCGCGGGGAAGACCCGCTCCAGGAGGTCGAGGCGCGCGAGCTGGGCGGCGCCATCGAGCGCGCCATCGGGCGGCTGCGGCCCGAGTACCGTGCCTGCATCTTGCTGCGGCACGTGGAAGGGCACTCCTACGAGGAAATCGCCCGCATCCTGGACCTGCCGCTGGGCACGGTGAAGACGTATATCCACAGGGCGCGCAACGAATTGCGGACCCATCTCGAGGACCGGCGGGAGTGAAACCCCGGCGCGCGGGGGGCCGTAGGAGCCCACAATGACCGCATCCCTGCAGCACCTGACCGCGGACGAGATCGAGCAGTGGGCCGTGGGCCTGCTCGGCGCCAGCCGCGCGATCCACCTCGCGCAGTGCGCCGACTGCTTCGCCGCGGCCGAGCGGGAGCGCAAGTTCTTCCGGGACCTGGCACAGCTCGCGCGGCTCGCGCCGGCGGCCGATTTCGCCGACAAGGTGATGGCGCAGGTCCGGATTCCCGCGCCGTCGGGGGGATTTGAGAGGCGGTGACCGTCTAGGCTCTTACTTCCGCTCCCACGCCGACCCCCAGCAGTCTCGCCGCACTGCCGTCCCGCACCGCGATCTCCACCGCCCCGTCACTCCCCGCGAACGCGACGAGCTGGCCGCGCTCCACGTCGCCGAACGTACGACGCAGCGCCCCCACCTCCGTTCCCGCGACCTTGATGCGCACCCCGGGCTCCACCCGCTCGCCCGGGATGTTTGAGATCAGCGTGCCGAAACGATCGACGTAGATCACTTCGCCCCGCACCGCGGTCCCGTCGAAATAGGGCGCGGGGAGCGGGGCGCGGTACGGGTCGGTGATGGGCGAGCCCAGGTGCGACAGGGCGGTGCCGGTCGCCAGCTCGGCGGCGGCGGGCGCGAACAGGTCGCGGCCGTGAAAGCTGGGCGCCGCCCCGGGGGGCACCGGCAGCTCGAAGAAGCGCGTGTCGGCGGGCAAAGGCGAGAGGACGCCGTTGTCGGGCGCGACGAAGTAATGCCCCGCCGCCTCCGCCGCCAGCGCCCGCCGGCTCGTCCCCACGCCGGGATCCACCACGACGAGGTGCACCGTCCCCTCCGGGAAGCGGTGCCACACGCGCGCCAGGACGTACTGCCCCGCGCGTACGTCGCCCGGCGGGATCTGGTGGGTCACGTCGACGAGCGCAGCGCCGAGCGCCCGTGACAGGAGCACCGCCTTCACCTCGGCGACGTAGCTGTCCGAGGTGCCGAAGTCGGTGAGGAGCGTGATCAGAGGAGCCATCGGCTCTCAGCGATCAGCATTGGCCCTTGCAGTCACACGCGGGCGTGCCGCCAAGCCCCGCGCGTCCAGAACAGCGTCATCGCCACGCCGCGCGCGACGGCCGTCACGGACAGCGCGAGCCAGATGCCCAGCAGGCCCATCGGCCCCGACCACCAGGCGGCGAGCGGCACGCGCGACAGCGTGAGCACCGTGCCGACGGTCTGCGGCCACAGGGTGTACCCCGCCCCGGCGAGCGCACCCTCCAGGATGATCTCGAACGTCTGCCCGATCTGGGCCAGGGCGATCACCCGCAGGTACAGGGCGCCGTCCGCGATCACCGCCCCATCCGAAGTGAAGAGACTCACGAGCGTGTCCGGAATCGCAAGGAACGCGATCGCGGTGGCCGTGGTGACGACCAGGCAGTACCCCACGGTGAGGCGCACCGCCTGCCGGGCGCGGCCCTCCTGAGCGGCGCCCAGGTTCTGTCCCACGAGCGCGGCGGCCGAAAGGGCGAACCCCGAGATCGCGATGAAACCCAGCCCTTCCACCTTGTGCCCCACGCCCAGCGCCGCGAGAGCGGGCGTACCGAACCGCGACGTGAATCGGGTGAGCCACATGTACACGCCCGAGAGCAGCACCCCGGCGAGCGACAGCGGCGCCCCGACGCGGAGCATGGCTGGGACGGCGTCCCAGTCGGGGGCATCGAACCGGATCAGCCCGCGGCGTAGCGCGATCCCGATGCCGATCAGGAACCCGCCACCCCGCACCATCACCGAGGCCGTGGCGGCGCCCTCGACACCGAGCCGCGGGAACGGGCCCACTCCCGCGATGAGCAGCGGATCGAGGCCGATCGACAGGAGCACCGAGGCGGCGAGCAGCAGGAACGGTGTGCGCGTGTCTCCGGAGGCGCGGAACGTCGCCTCGACGGCGAAGAATCCGAACACGAGCGGCCCGCCGACCAGCCAGGTCGACAGGTAATCGTGCCCTAGTCGCGCCACCTCGGGCGGCACGGTCATCACCTGGAACAGCTCGTCGCCGAGGACGAGGCCGACCGCGCTCACGACCGCCCCCGCGGCGAGCGCATACAGCACGGCGGCGCCGGCCGCACGTGCCGCCGCGTCGGGGAGTCCCTCGCCGTGGCGCCGCGCGGCGACCGCGATCAGCCCCACCTCCACCATCTCGCCCAGGGCCAGCAGAATCCAGACGTAGAACCCGGCCGTGGACACCGCCGCGAGCGCCGCCGGGCCGATCAGCCTCCCCACCCAGATGCTGTCGATCAGGTTGAAGCAGAAATGGCACGCCATCATCGCCACCGCGGGCGCGGCGAGGCGCAGGATGACGGGTCGGAGCGGCCCGACGGTGAGCGTGCCGGCGGGACGCGCGAGGGTGGTCACGGCGCGGCGGCTGGGGGCGGGGGCGGGGGCGGGACCTCTCTCAGGAACCGCTGGAACACGGCATTGCCGGGAAAACGCTCAGCGAGCCGCTCCACGTAGCCGCGGGCCTCGCGTTCGAGCACGGGCTTCCCCGCAGGATCGCGCGCCGCCTCGCGCACCAGCGCGGCGGCGAGTACCCAAGTCCCCTCCACCTGGGCGAGGTCGCCGTCGTGCGCCACGTGCCGCAGGTAGCGGATCGCGGTCGCGACGTCTCCCTTGCCGAGGCCGACGAGCCTCGCGACGAAGCGGGCGATCGCGCTCGCGCGGGCGAGCCCGTACTGATACACGCCCAGGCCGAGGTAGCAGTCGCTGCAGGCGGAGTCGGCGGCGAGCACGCGCCGGTACGCGTCGCGCATCGTCTTGGCATCCTTTACCGCGGCCCACGAGTGGCCGTGCAGCTCGCGCTGGCGGGCGCGGTAGCCGAGCGCCGTGCCGACCCAGAAGTCACGCCGGCGGCCCGCCGCCTGCCGGCGCGCGCGCGCGATCGCGAGGTCGAGCAGCGAGTCGATGCGTCCCGCCTCGTAGACGTCGTTCTCGAGGGCGGTGGCCCACCAGATGTAGGCACCCGCCTCGAACACGATGGGGGCGGGGTCGGTCGTGTGCTCCGCCGCGAGCGTGGCGAAGTAAGCGGCGGCGGCGGGGAAGCCGCCGCCATACAGGGTGTCGAGGCCGGCCCGGAGCGCGGGCCAGCCGACCACTTCGGGGGCGGCAGGACCTTGGAGGAGGAGCAGCGCGGCCCCGAGGAGCCGCACGTTACTGGAGCAGCTGCACTACGCGCTCCGCCATCTCGCGCAGCGCCACGCCCGCGGGGGAGGCCGGCTCGGCGACCACGATCGGCCGGCCCGCGTCCGCGAGATCCGACATCCCCGCCTGCAGGGGCACCCGGCCGACGAGCGGCACGCCCAGCTCGTCCGCGAGCCGCTGCCCGCCCCCGGCGCGGAACACCTCGGTCCGCTCGCCGCAGTGCGGGCACACGAAGTAGCTCATGTTCTCGGCCACCCCGATCACCGGGACGCCGACGCGCTCGAACATCTTCGCGCCCCGGAGCGAGTCGCCCACCGCGACCTCCTGCGGCGTCGTCACGATGAGCGCGCCCCGCAGATGAATGGTCTGCACCAGCGACAGCTGCGCGTCGCCCGTGCCGGGCGGGAGGTCGACGATGAAGCAGTCGAGCTCGCCCCACTCCACGTCGCGCGAGAACTGCTGGATCACCTTCATGATGATGGGCCCGCGCCAAATCGCCGGGGAGTCGCGCTCCACGATGAAGCCGAGCGACATCAGCTTCACGCCGTGAGCTTCGAGCGGCTGGATCTTGCCGCCGCGCACCTCCGGCTTCCGGTCCACGCCCATCATGCGGGGGATGTTGGGGCCGTAGATGTCGGCATCCATGAGGCCGACGCGGCGGCCCTGGAGGGCGAGCGCGGCCGCGAGGTTCACCGAGACGCTGGACTTGCCCACGCCGCCCTTGCCGGAGGAGACGGCGAGCACCTTGCCGAGGTGCGGCAGCTCGACCGGCGTGGGCGGCGGCGGAACGGCGGCGCCGGGGGCGAGCCCGGGTCTGGCGCCCGCGCCCCGTGCCGGAGCGCCCCCGCCCGCGACCGTGATCTTCACGCCCGTGACCCCGGCGACCGCCTGCACCGCCTTGCGCGCGTCCCGCGCCAGGGTGCCCGGGTCCTCGGCGGACAGCAGGAAGGTGAACGTCACCTGTCCCCGGTCGTCCACGGCGAGGTCGTGGACCATGCCGGCGGTGACGACGTTTTGCGCAACGCGGGGGTTCTGGACTCCCGAGAGGGCGCGTTCGACGCGGGCGCGCAGCGTGTCGGCGGGGGGCACGGGCGGGAATGTACGCGGGCGGAAGCGGGGGGGTCAACGCGAGCGGAAGCGGGTAGCTGCCCCGGACAGGCGGTAGGATGTAGGTTGTACGCGGGATATGGATCGATCAGTCAGTCCAACCCTCTGAGATGGGAGTACCCGGGTGTCAAAGAGGTCAAAGAGCGATGAACAGAAGCTCGCTGCCTTGATCAAGAAGAACGCCGCGAAAGCAGCCAGGGCCAAGCGGAAGGTGCAGCGCCAGTACGATACGACGCTTCCTCCGGAAACGACCGACGAGGACCTGGAGCGACGCGACTTCTTCTCGGAGATGAAGAAGCGCGAGTTCTAGTGAATCCCCTTCACCTCGCCGTGCTGCTCGCCGTTTCCTCGCAGAGCCCCAGCATCCACGATGCCGACGCGCGCGCGCTGCTCCAGTTGGAAGATGACTGGGCCCGGGCGCTGACCCGGCGCGACGCGACGGTGTTTCGCCGCCTGCTCGCTGACGGGTTCATCTATACGGAGGACGACCGCACGGTGGGTCGCGACGACCTGTTGCGCGACATCGTCGCGGGGCCCGACACCGTGGAGGCGGCCCACAACGAAGCAATGCAGGTGCACCCCTTCGGGAGCACGGCAATTGTCACCGGATGGCTGATCGCCCGCGGCCGCGGTGCCAGCGGACCGTTTGACCGCCGCTACCGCTTCACCGACACGTGGGTACGTCGGGGCGGACGTTGGCAGATCGTCGCCGCGCACGACTACCTTGTGAGGACTCCATGAACGCTGCTTCTCCCTCGCCCTTGCTGCCGACGGTGCTCAGGGTGTTCGGCCTCATCTTCATCTTCGGCATCGTCATCCTGAACCGCGTCTGGCCGAGCGGCTGGGCGTGGCAACCCGAGCAGCCGGCGTATCTGCAAATGATCCTCGGCATCTATGTCACGCTGGGCGTCTTCCTGCTGCTCGCCGCCCGCGACCCGATGCGCAACTTGAGTCTCATCTGGTTCACCGTGTGGTCGAGCGTCGTTCACGCCGGCGTGATGGCGTACCACTCCATCACCGACCCTAGCCAGAGGGGACATCTCTGGGGCGACGTCGCGGCCTTGCTCCTCACCGCCGCCGTGCTCGCGGCCCTGACGCCCCGCCGGGCGTCGCTGCCGGGCGCGACCGCCGCTTGAGCGCGGGCTCATCCATGTCGCAGCCGCCCATCGCCTGCTCGCTCACCACGCCGGAGCTCCGCGAGCGGCGCCGCATAGTGCTCGAGTTGCTGCGCCGACAGGGTCGCGGCCAACGCCCGCTGCCCAACGGGTACCGCCTGCGCTTCGAGCCGTCGGACGACGTCATAGCGTCGCTCGCCGCACTCATCGAAACGGAGCGCGCCTGTTGCCCCTTCCTCTCCTTCCAGCTGATCGTCGAGCCCGATCATGGCTCCGTGAGCCTCGAGCTGACGGGGCCGGCGGGAACGCGCGAATTCCTGGAGGCCGAGCTGGGCCTCGGCCCGGACTCCTGATCCGCCTTTTCACCGCCACGCTCCTGCTCGCGTTGCCCCTCCCGGTCGCCGCGCAGGCCGAGGGCGGGGCCGGGGACTCCGTCGTGTACGTTGTCTCACCGGCGAGCCGCCTCGAGGTGAAAACCGGCAAGGCCGGGCTGTTCGGCTTCCTCGGGCACGACCACGTGATCCGCGCGCGGGCGTCCTCGGGGCGCGCGGTCTACTACCCGGGCACCCCGGCCGCCTCGCACGTCGAGATCACGGTCCCCGCCGAGAGCCTGGAAGTGCTGACGCCGCCCGACACGGAGGAGATCCGCAAGGTGACCGCAGCCATGCGGACCGAGGTGCTGCAGGTGGATCGCTTTCCCGAGATGACGTTCGTGTCGCGCAGCCTCGTCGCGAGCGACTCGGGGTTCCGCATCGACCTCGAGGTCACGATGCACGGTGCGGCGCGCACCGTGCCGGTGGACGTGAAGGTGGAGATGGGCGGGGACACGGTGCGGGCGACAGGCGGGTTCTCCGTCAAGCATAGCGACTTCGGCATGCGGCGGTTCCGCGGCGGGCCGGGCGGGAGCGTCAAGGTGGCCGACCGCCTGACGTTCGATTTCGAAGCGGTGGCGGTGCGCGCTCCCTAGCGCCGCCGGAGATACGTCCGCGCCGCCTCGAGGACCTTTTCCTGCACGTCGGCCGGCGTCCCCTCGAGCGACGCTCCCGCCGCCTTCTGATGTCCCCCGCCGCCGAACTGGTGCGCCAGCTCGGCCACGTCCACTGAGCCCATCGAGCGGAACGAGACCTTGATCCGGCCGCTCGCGATCTGGCGGAACAACAGCGCCAGCCGCACGCCCGCGATGGAGCGGGGATACTCCACCAAGCCGTCGAGGTCGTCCGGCGTCGCGTTGTGGCGCGCCAGGGCGTCGGGTGGCACGGTCACCCACGCGAGGCCGACGTCGGGCTCCACCACCAGCGTCTGCAGCACTTCGGCGATCAGCCGGATGCGGCCCTCCGGCGCGCTCGCGTACACGGCCTCGTAGATCTCCTCCGGGTCGACGCCGCGCTCGAGCAGCGCGCCCGCTACGCGCAGCACCCGCGGGCTCGTGTTCGCGAACCGGAACGCGCCCGTGTCCGTGAGGATCCCCACGTACAGCGCGCGGGCGGCTTCCCGCGTGAGCTCCCAGCCGAGCGCGCCGGCGAGGTCGAAGACCAGCTCGGCGGTGGCGGAGGCCTCGGGAGCGACCAGCCGCGGGCCCGCGGGCAGCGACCCCGGGCTCACGTGGTGGTCGATACAGGCGACCGTGTGGGAGTGCGTGACGGCGCGCTGCAGGTCGCCGAGACGGCCAAGGTCCGAGATGTCGAGCACGACCACGACGTCCGCGGACTCGATCTCCTTGGCCGCGCGGTCCGAGCGATCGGCGCCGCGCGGGAGCAGAAAGTCGAAGCGCTCGGGAATCGGGGTGGGATTGGCGATCCCCGCCTGCAGCCCGCGCGCGCTGAGCAGGTGCCACAGCGCGACCTCGCTGCCCACCCCGTCGCCGTCGGCGTTGACGTGCGTCGTGAGGGCGACGCGCCCGCCCGGCTTCAGGATGCCCGCGATCGCCTGCGCGGCCCTGGCCCGCTCGGGGGGAATGCTGACGCCGTTCGTGGTCATGGCAACACAATAGCGCGGCCGCTGCCGCGTCCCGCCTAGCGGGTCCCGCCCGGGCCCGTCAGCTCCCGCTGCAGCACGCTGTGCTTCCGGCTGTAGCCGAAGTAGATCGTCAACCCGATCACGAGCCACACGAACAGCCGGATCCACGTGTCCATGGGGAGAAAGGCCATGAGTGCAAGGCAGGTCGCGATCCCCAGGATCGGCACGACGGGGACGAATGGCGTCCGGAACGGCCGGTCGAGGTCGGGGCGTTTGTGCCGCAGGATCCACACGCCGCCACACACGAGCACAAACGCGAGCAACGTGCCGATGTTCACCAGCTGGCCGAGGATGCGGATCGGGAATAGCCCGGTGAAGAAGGCCACCCCGATGCCCGTGTAGATCGTGGAGAGGTACGGCGTCCGGAAGTTGGGGTGCACCTTGCCCGCCCACGCACCGAGCAGGCCGTCGCGGGACATGGAGTAGAACACGCGCGACTGCCCCAGGAGCATCACGAGAATCACGGAGGCGAGGCCCATCACGGCGCCCACGTCGATGAAGGGGCGCAGCCAGCTGAGCTGGGGAATGCGCGACACCGCGAGCGCCACCGGCGCGGCCACGTTCAGCTCCTTGTAGGAGACCAGGCCGGTGAGGGTGGCCGACATCAACACGTAGAGCAGAGTGCAGACGGCGAGCGACCCGAGGATCCCGATCGGCATGTCCTTCTGGGGATTCCGCGACTCCTGCGCCGCGGTGGACACGGCGTCGAAGCCGATGTAGGCGAAGAAGATGAGCGACGCCCCGCGCAGCACTCCGGACCATCCGTAGGTGCCCCACTCCCCGGTGTTCGGGGGGATGAACGGCTTCCAATGGTCGGGATTCACGTACTGGAGGCCGAACACGATCACGGCGAGCACGATCGTGACCTTCGTGATCACGATGACGTTGTTGACGGTCGCGGACTGCTTGATGCCGACCACGAGCACGTACGACATCAGCGCGACGATGAAGATGGCGGGCAGGTTGAGATACGCC